>Ga0307373_10000018_pt1 | contig 225502 bp, 192 predicted proteins | sample OX2MG_FD_202534 | JGI IMG/M metagenome (GOLD analysis project Ga0307373, IMG submission 202534) | Soil microbial communities from Risofladan, Vaasa, Finland - OX-2 | ecosystem: Environmental > Terrestrial > Soil > Coastal area > Acid sulfate soil | place: Finland: Risofladan, Vaasa...
CGAGCGCCTTGATGGCGCGCTAGGCAAGTCGAAGATAGTCTAGAGCCTTGAGATTAGAACGCGGTGAGGCGGTCGGCGGGGACTTCGACTTCGTTCACGCCCTTGAACGAAAAAAGCAGACGCACCAGATACACGGACGGATTCTCGGAGGTTTGCCGCACGATATTCCCGACAGCATCGGTGACGGCGGCGTGGAATAGCACTCCCCCAGCCTGAATCCCCGCGAGATTCGCGCGGACGCGCTGCCCTTCCTTGAACATGCCTCGATTCTCCGCCGCCCGCAGCATTTTTGCAACGCGCCGAATCTTCGTCCGCCAGCGGCGGCAACGCAGAAAGGTAAAGCGGCGTCCAGTCGCCGCACTCCATAAGGCATGGGCCGCGCGGGCGCGCGACTAGATGCACAGGCTGAGAGCCTGTGCCACAGGCCGCCACGATTGATTGGTTTAATATTTTTATAACCGACGGCGCGGGTCCGCGATATTATTGCGCGCGTTCGGAAGAATTAACGGCAACGCGAACGACGGCGACACAAACAGCGGCAACATAAACAATGATCGATATTCATTGCCACATCCTGCCCGACCTCGACGATGGTTCCGATTCGCTCGAAACTTCCGTGGCCATGGCCGAGTCGGCGATCGCTCAAGGCGTCACGCACGTGATCGGCACGCCACATGCGAACAGCACTTATCCATTTGTTCCCGCATTGATTCGCGAGCGGCGCGATGAAATTCAGGTGCGCGTCGCAGGCCGTTTGACGATTGCCACGGGCTGCGATTTTCATTTGAGTTATGAAAACGTCGAGGCGCTGCGCGCGGAACCGGCGCGATTCACGTTGAATCAAAAAAATTACTTGCTCGTGGAATTCGCGAATTTCTCGCTTCCCGCTTCCGTCGATCAAACGCTTCACCAACTGCAACTGCTCGGCCTTCATCCGATCATCACGCATCCCGAGCGCAATCCGTTGATCTGTTCTCAGTTGGAACGCCTGTGGGGATGGCTGCATCAGGGCTGCTTTGTGCAGGTGACGGCGCAATCCATCACCGGTGGCTTCGGCCGCCGTGCGCAAGAAGTGGCGGACACGTTGCTGGACGCGGGCGCAATTCACTTTGTCGCCAGCGACGCCCACAATGTGACGACTCGGCCTTTGCAACTCCGGCCCGCGTACGACATTGTCGCGGAACGCAAAGGTTCCGAGGTCGCGCAAGCTTTGTTCGAAGAAAATCCGCGCGCTGCGTTCGAAGGAAGTCCGCTGCCGTATGTTCCCGCGCCGCCGGAAGTGAAATCCCCTCGCGATTCAGAGGGAAGCGGCGTCCGCCGCAAGCGTTTCTGGTTTTTCTGACTTGACAGCGCGTAAGTTTCGCGCGGATCGATTTACGAAAATAGCTCGAGCACGTCCTCGTAGCGTTTGAACGGCGGAATCAAATACGCGCCGGGCATCTCCGTGCGCGCCCAATCGAGCATCCGCCGCGCCAGCACGAAGCCGCGGTCGCGCGCGGCGGCGCCGGCCGATTCGAGTTCCTTCAAAATTGTTTGAGGAATCACGATTCCCGGGACTTCATTATTCAGCCGCAGGGCTTGCTTGTAACTGGTGAGCGGCCACAATCCGACGAGCACAGGCACGGGCGATTTGCCACCGATTTTTTTCAGGAAGGCGTGCCAATGCTCGGGATCGAAAATCGGCTGGGTCATAGCGAAATGCGCGCCCGCCTCGACCTTCGCAAAAAAGCGCTGAATTTCGGTTTCCAGATCATCGGCGACGGGATTCACCGCGACGCCGATGGTGAAATTCGTCGCGCCGCCCAGATTTTTTCCCGCCCAGTCCGTTCCCTGATTCAGGCGCGCCAGCACTTTCACCAGGCCGACGGAATCCACTTCGTAAACGCCGCTCGTTTCCGGATGATCGCCAAGCGATGGCGGATCGCCCGTGATCGCGAGCACGTTGCGCACTCCGCCGATGGACCACGCGCCGAGCAGCATCGCCTGCAAGCCGATAATGTTGGCGTCGCGCGTGGTCAAATGCGGAATCGTTTCGACGCCGTGGGCTTCGAGCGCGCCCGCCAGCACCAGCGCGTCCATCCCCACGCGCGCCAGCGTGCCGCTATTGATGTCGATGGCGTCCACTTGGCCCGAAGCCATCACGCGTTTTACCTGTTCGAGCACGCGATCGATGCTCGTTCCTTTCGGGGGATCGATTTCCACCGAGACGACGAATTTTCCCGACTGAATTTTTCGCCAGAGCTGACTATCCGGCTCGCGCGTTGCGAGGTGACGTGTCTTTTCCCGCGGCTCGAGCGTTTCTTCCACCGTGCCGCCGGCGGCCGAAACGCGCGCGGCTGACGACGGCCGGAAATTCTTCACCGCGTCGACCATTGCGCGGACGTGCTCGGGCGTGCTGCCGCAGCAGCCTCCCAGGATTCGCGCGCCGGCGGACACAGCATCACGAGCGAATTGCGCGAAATATTCGGGAGACGATTTTGGGTAGACGATGCGGTCGCCGACGCGCTTGGGGAATCCCGCGTTGGGCATTCCGCTGACGAACACGCCGGAGTCTTTCGTCAAATTCGCCAGCTCGCGAAGAATGGGAAGAAGAAGCTGCGGGCCGATGGTGCAATTCGCGCCGATGGCCTGGACGCCTTTGGTTTTCATTTTCGCGACGGCGTCTTCCGGGCGTGTGCCGTCGACGGTGCTGCCTTCCTCGGAATAGGTGAGCTGCGCGACGATGGGCAATTGGGAAAACGCGCGGATGGCGTCGATCGCGGCGAGAATTTCGTCAAGCTCGCTGAACGTTTCCAAAATAAATAAATCCACGCCGCGCTCTTCGAGGGCGGCGGCCTGTTCGCGGAAAATTTCGCGAATCTCATCGGAGGGAAGCTGCTTCCCCTGCCGCAGAGTTCCGAGCGGGCCGATGGAGCCGGCGATCAGCACTTCGTGACGCGCGGCTTCGCGGGCCTCGCGCGCGATTTTCACGCCGCGATGATTGAATTCGCCGACGCGGTCGCCGAGTCCAAGCGCCGCGAGTTTGTGCCGGTTCGCGCCGAAGGTATTTGTTTCGATAATTTGTGCGCCCGCTTCCAGGTACGCCTGGTGAACGTGGAAGACGGCCTCGGCCTGCGTCGAATTCAATTCGTCGAGGCAGCGCTGCGGACCCAAAATTTCGTAGAGCATCGAGCCCATCGCGCCATCACCGATGAGGATGGAGTCGCGCAGCCTCTCATTGAAGTCACCGATTTTCATTTCGCGCCTTTGCTCGTGTTAGGTGCGTTGCTTTCGTGAAAAACGAAGCTGGCAGTATAGCATTGGCGCGCTTTTGCGTTGTTGGGGGCGTGGGGCCGAGACCCATGAAAATCGGGAGACGGTAACAAAATGCACTTTGGAACAAATGCAATTTTGTAGCGATTAGAAATGGCTCGGATCGTTTTTCTTGTGAGTCACAAGCTTGCGACTGTGAGTTGGTATAGCGATTAAAAAAATCATATATTTGCCGGATTTGGTGCAGAAATGCCCCGGGAGAAAGGTTGCGAGGACGGCTAAGCGGAGCGCAGACTCCGCATTAATACCCAAACGTCATGCGGGGCAGTCCTTTCTTAATGCGTTTCCGCTCGGCAGGGTTCGAGGAGGCGCTCAACTGGTCCGCGAGTCCAAAGAATCTGCTTTTCTCGGTTTCTTGTGATTCGATTCCGCTTTCAATCAGTTCGACCAACACACGGTTTGTGCTGGTGCGCTGGTTCTTCGCGAGTGTTCGTACGCAGCGAGCAATAGGATAAGCGGATAAGGCGCGCGAAAGGGAATATAATTTTGGAGCTTGTTTATGTCGCGGCTGAAACCGCGACCCACAAGAAGAAAGGCTGCCTGCATGGCCTTCGCGATACGCTCAGAGTGAAAACGCGGCCGCTACAGAGAGAAAAACACCACCCTTCGCGAAAGGCGTCAGGATGGGGCGCCCGGCAGCGTGTCGAGGAAGTGCGCGGCGGCCAACGACGTGGCACCTTCATGCACTTCGCGCACATCCCAACGAGAAACCATGTCGCGAAGCGAGATGACCCAAGAAAGAGAAATCGCGCGCTCAGCCCTTTGTTGCGCTGACTTTTTTGCGCGCCAATTCGAGCAGCTTGGGATGGACGCACACTTCGAAGTACGGGCGATTCGTCGGCCCGCCGATCTTGCCGCCGGTCTGCAACTCATGCGTCATCCCGCGGCGAATCACAATCGGCTCCAGCGAATCGCCGAACGGAAGTTCGCCGTAGAAAAGTTGCGCGCGGTCCTTGCCCCACGGCATCGGGAAACTTCCCTCGAGCGGAAACAGCGAAATCTCGCTGGTGAGCTTCTGAAATCCCTCTTCATTCAGCTCGATGCCATTCATGTTGTAGCGCATCAGTAGTTCGTCGCCTTCCTCCTCGCCCGCGCCCTCCACAATCAGCGTCTGCAGCAGGAACACGCGAAACGGCGAAGGATTCTTCGCGAACAAACGCCGCGCCATCTTCGAGCAGCTCGAAAGGCGGTCCGAAAGATTCAGCGCCTTCGAAATCATGATCTTCGAATCGCCATCCGACCAGACCGACGGCGCGGAATTTTGAAACGCGACGCCGACGCCAAGCTCGAGCCGCGGCAAATTCCCCGCTTCCGCCTTGGCGTTATACGCCTGCGTCACTTCGATAATTTCGCGCGCCAGCACGCACGCTTTCGCCACGGCGCGCTGCCCGGCGCGATTCGATTCCGTTTCGTAAATCGCCAAAATAATCGCGTCCCCTTCCAGGAACACTTTTGCCGCGCCGTGACGCTCGAGCAGACGTTTGACCGGCTCGTGGAGCGTCAGGCTGAAATGCGACGCGGGATTGAGCCCACGCGAAAGCAAGTCTTTCGTGATTTCCGTCGAGCCGCGAACATCGGCCTTGATGACCGTATGCGACACCACCGGATCGTCGGTGGCGTGGCGCTCATCGGCGAACACGAATTCATACAGGGTGTTATTCACGCGCGAAAGCTCGCGCTGCCGATCCGATCGCACCAGATTGATTTTGTCGAGCCACGCGGCGACGTGATGATAATTCCGGCGGTCGCGACGCAGGCGCATCAAGTCCTGCGCGAAACGCAGCACCAGCGCCCGCGAATCCTCGCGTGAGTAGCGTTTCAATCCTTTGGCTGCTTCTTCGATGCGTTTCAGCGAAAAATTGCGCGCGGGGAACTGGCTCAGCACTTTTTCCACGCGCTTCATTTCGTCGCGGCTCAGCAGCGCGCGCCGGAGCTGCTGCAAGTGAACCGGCGGGCAAAAATCGTTGTATAGGCTGCATACCTCGTAGCTCGCCAAAACGTATCCGAGCAGGTCGCGTTCCTCGAGCCGCCGCTGCAACTCCTCGAGCAACCGCTCGCGGACTTCCGCGTCGCCCGCTCCCTGGCCCGCGGTTGGCGACGGATCGAACAGCCGGCGCGCATTCTGCGGCTCGCTCAAATAATCGCCCAGCCGGCTGCGGAATTCCTCGGTCAGGAAGTCCACCTTCTGTTTCGCCGCTTCCAATTCCGGGCTGATTTCGGCGAGTTGAAATTCCAGGTCCGCCTGCCGCCGCCGCAAAACAGCGAGATTTGTTTCCGCCTCCACACCGCCGCGACGCTTGAAAATTCCGGGAAGAAAACTGTCGCCGCCGCCAACCCTGCGCAGCACTTCTTCCTGCTCCTCTTCCAGCTTCGCCAAACCGGAACGCTTGCCAAGCGCCTGCTCGACGAGCTTTCCGTACGTTTCCTGCGCCCGGCGAAGCTCTTCCGAGTTCGCATCCGTGATCACGAAATCGCGGAGAAAATCGATCAGCAGCGTGTCGAAATTTTCGAAGCGGTCCGGGTCCTGCAAGAAATTGCCGAGCAGCACGTAATGTTCGAGGAACAGGTAATCGTCGTTCCCGTTTTCGACAAACAGCAGCCGGTTCGTCAGCAGTTCGTAGGTGTCCGCGAAATCCTCGCCAAAAAGGGCGCGCCGCGATTTCGCCAACACCGTTTCGTCCAATTCCTTGAGGATGTGAAACAGCGTTTGCCCCGCGCGGCGCACGATGCTTTTTCGGTTCGATTGCAGTTCGGCGATCTGCGCGCGCTTTACGTGCGCCTGCTCGCTGTGCTCGAAGGCGGTTCCTCGTGAACGGATATGCTCCTTGCATTCGACGATCACGCTCGAAAATTCGCTCGCCATCTCCTGCGTGAAAAATTTCAGAACCGCGATGCGCAGCAGCAGGTCAAACTCGATATTTTTTTCGAATTGCGCGCGCGTGATTCCCGATTGCAGCAATTCGCTCAGCAGTTTGCGAAATTGCGACGAATCGCCCGCGCGGGATTGCCGCGCTTCGAACCCGAAAAATTGCTGGAGCGACGCCGCTTGGCGCACCAGATCGGCCAGATATTGGCGTCCGGTTTCGAGGAATCTGGGGCTTAAATAAACATCATAATGGATGTTGTCGATGCCGGGCGTGAGGGCGGACAGGCGCAACTCGGCCGAATACGGCTCCAGCTTGAGGCGAGCCGGGCGGCCCGGCGATGCGGTCGTTGTGTCCGGCATGAGGCTGATCTAGCGTTACTCTTTCGACTGTAGCAGAATGCGAGCGTGGCGCAAGGATGAGAGGCCAAGTCGTTAACCCAGCGGAAGGGCAGGGGCCGCGCTGCCTGCATTTGGGGCGTTTCGGCGAACGCTGCGAGCGCGTGGCCTTCGAGAATGGCTTTTGCGACCGCCACGGACCCGACGCGCTCTGGCAATTCGGTGTCGCCGCGCGGCGCAAATTCATGGCCGTCCTGCTCGGCATCGCCGTGCTTTGGCCGTGGCTCGCCGATTTGTGGCGCGCCTTCCAGCATTGGCGCCGCTAGCAGTTGTTGAAAAACTCCACCCGTTGTCATTCTGACGAGCAACCGCGAGGAGGAATCTGCATTTTCCTTGGGGTTCTGCAAATTGCGGCTCGCACGCGCGACCGAAATGACAACCGAGTGCGCATTTTCAAGCTGTTAGGCTTTGCTGCCGCTCTTCTGTGCGAGATTCTCCGGCACAATTTCGTTGATGGTGATTTTTCGCACATCTTCGGCGACGTGCTCGAGTGCGATGCGCAGCACGGGCCAGTCCGTGCGCAGCCTCATGCGGTCGGGCCATTCGATCAGCACAATGGCAGGCTCGGCGAACAGGTCCTCCAATCCCAGCGTGTCGAAATCATGCACGTCCGAGACGCGATAGAGGTCCACGTGAAACACCTTCACCGAGCCTGTGAAAGTGTGGATGAGCGTAAACGTTGGACTGGTGATTTCTTCCTCGGCGGCGGCTCCGAGGCCGCTGATGATGCCCTTGGCCAGCGTGGTTTTTCCCGCGCCTAATTCGCCAGTCAGCAAAACGAGCAGCGGCGCGCGCAAATGCACGGCCAGTTCCCTGCCTCGCGCGATTGTTTCCTCTGAAGAACGCGAAACAATTTCGTCGGCCAGCATTTCAGAGCGCCATTATCGCGTCGTGAAGTTGCGCGCATGCGGCGGGGATCGAGCGAATCACGTCGCTGGCGATCAGCGGCGCTTCGCCAAATTCCTCGGCGGCCAAATCTCCCGCCAATCCGTGGAGATAAACGCCGCGCGCCAGCGTCAGCGGCCAACTCTGCGCGCCGAATTGCGCCGTCAGGCCCGCGAGCATGCCTGTGAGCACATCTCCCGTGCCGCCCGTGGACATCCCCGGATTGCCCGTGGAATTAATCCATGCCGTGCCGTCCGGCGCGGCAAGAATGGTCTGATAGCCTTTCAGTACGACGAACGCCTGCCAATCCGCCGCGGCTTTGCGCGCCACTTCCAAGCGTCGCGCTTGAACGTCTTTCACTGTTGCGCCGATCAGCCGGGCCATCTCGCCGGGATGCGGAGTCAGCGCCATCATTTCGCGCGAGCCGCGAAGCTCGCCGCTGCGGCCCGCGAACGCGTTCAAGCCATCGGCATCGAGGATCACGGGAATTTGCAGGCGGCTGGCAATAATCGAGCGCACAAATTGCTGCGTTTCTTCGTGCGTGGTTAATCCCGGACCAAGCGCGAGGATATTTTTCCCTTCGAGAATCTTCGCGAAGCCACCCGAATTAAAAACGTCACGCGCAATCGTCCCCGCGCCGGTGGCGTGCAATGGTTCGGACATTATTTCCGGCGCGAATCCGGCGACCGTCGCGAGCACTGGCTCCGGCGTCGCAACCGTCACCAATCCCGCGCCCGCGCGCAAAGCGCCTTGCGCCGCAAGCGCCGCGGCTCCGGCCTTGCCGACCGACCCCGCAACAATCAACGCATGGCCGTACAAGCCTTTGTTCGAATCCGCTTTGCGCCCCATCGGCAGCGCGCGAAATTCCCACGGCTCCAGCCAGCGCACGTTGCTCCGCGAGATTTCCTCAATCAGATCGCGCGGCGTGCCAATATCCGCAACCGTCAGCCGCCCGACGTACGCGCGCGCGGAAGCCGTGATCATCCCAATTTTCGGAGCTGTAAACGTGATCGTATAATCCGCGGCGATCGCGGGGCCTGCAACTTCTCCTGTATCTCCGAGAAGGCCTGACGGAATATCCACCGACACAACGCAAGCGCGCTGGTCGTGGCGATTCACATCTTGAATTACCTGCGCGAGCAAGCCCTCAACGGGTCCGCGCAAACCCGTGCCGAAAAGCGCGTCGACAATCATCGTCGCGCCTGCGAGTGAGCCTCGCGAGGCACTCCAAGCTGCAGCGTCGCGAATAATTTTTGCGTCGATGGAAGCCGCGCGCAGACGGCGAAAATTCTCGGCAGCGTCGCCCGTCAAGTCAGCAGCGTCAGCAAAAAGAAAAACGATTGGCTGCGCGCCCAATTCACGCAGCATGCGCGCGGCAACAAAACCATCCCCGCCGTTGTTTCCTTTGCCGCACAGCACGGTGACGCGACGGCGTTCAAACGGCGAAAAATGCACGGCGAGAAATCGCGCGATCGCAGCGCCCGCATTTTCCATTAGCGACAGGCTCGCGATTCCGTGGCGTTCCGTGGTAAGACGGTCGGCCTCGCGCATTTCGCTGGTGGTGAGAATTTTCATGCGAATTCAAAAGGGCGATATGAAAAACGCCCGCGTTGGAAGTTTATCGTGCCGCGCGAAAATTCGGAAACTTTGTACGTTGCCCTGTGGAGTTGCTCACATCATCCAGCCGCCGGAAACGCTGATTACTTGTCCGGTGACATAGTCGGCGGAATCGGAGGCGAGAAATTTCACGGCGGCGGCAATATCGTCCGCCGAGGGCGGACGTCCCACGGGAAAACGCGCATCGCGCATGCGGCGGGCCTCTTCGAGCGAAAGTTCCTTGTCGTCGATATTCGGCGGATTCACGACGTTCACCGTGATTCCATTTTTCGCTTCTTCGAGCGCGAGCGAACGCGAAAACGCCACTACGCCTGCCTTTGCGGCTGTATACGCCGAAATCGTTGCCTGGCCGAACGCGCGCTCGGCTCCGACGGCTCCCAGATTAATGATGCGGCCCCAATGTTGCCGACGCATCGCGGGAAGCGCGGCTTTGCTCGCGTAAAATACACTCATCAGGTTCGAATCGAGGACGCGTTTCCATTCATCGAGCGTGGTTTCCGCGACGGTGCCCCAATTGAAAATGCCGACGTTGTTGACCAGCACGTCGAGACGCTGGTAGTGATCGAGCACCGAACGGACCAGAGATTCCGCGCGCTCCGGATCCGTTGCGTCGGCTTCGACCGCGAAGCATTCGCATCCGAGCGCCTGAAGTTGCCGCAGCGTGTTCTGCGCCGCGGCTTTATTCGAGCGATACGAGAGAGCGACGCGCGCGCCGTCGCGGGCCAGGCCGAGGGCGATTCCTTTTCCAATGCCTCGGCTGCCGCCGGTGACCAGCGCGACGCGTTTACCGGGATTCACGCGACTTCCTCCGCGAAGATAAATGAGCGTGGAAACATTACTGGATTCCTCGCGAGTTGCCAAGCGGCATCGCGGTTGGAGGCGTTTTGCGGAAAAAGACCTCTTGGTTGCCATTTCTGCCGCTGCGAGCGAGCCGCAGTTTACAAAACCCCAAGGAAAATACAGATTCCCTGCCTGCCGTAGGCAGGCTCCTCGCGGTTGCTGGTCGGAATGACAACGAGTGGAGTTTGTCCGCAAACTGTGAAGCCGCGACCCACAAAACTTTCGGAATTGTTGAGCAAGCTGTTAGAGCAGCATCCTCCACTTCGTGACCTCGACGGCACTGTCGAGGATCTCATTCGCGAGGCTCCGAAAAGCTCGCAGGTGCGGCGAATTCGCGTGCGCTTCGAGATGTGATTCGCTCGCCCAGTTTTCGTAAAACACAAATTGCCGCGGATCGTCTTGCGACACGTGCAGGTCATAGTTGATGCATCCGGCCTCCGCGCGGGTCGGCGCGATCAAGCCAAGCAGCACTTCCCGAACACGCGATTCATGTCCTGCTTTCGCGCGAATGTGAGCAATCACGGTCAGTTTGTCATTCATGTATTTGCCCTTGTACGAAAAAGGTTCGGCGAGGAAATTCACGCGCGGGTGTCAGATCGTTTTATCCTTCGAGTAGCAAATCCGTTCCAAACTGCATTCGATGCAGCGCGGCTTCCGCGCCTGGCAAACGCGCCGTCCATGCCAGATGATTTGGTGCGAGAACAGAATCCAGCGATCCCGCGGGATCACTTTGATCAGGTCCTGCTCGATTTTCTTCGGGTCCGTATTCCTGGTGAGGTCGAGCCGCCCGGAAACGCGTTGCACATGCGTATCCACCACCACGCCTGAGGCGATCCCGTACGCTGTGCCCAGCACCACGTTCGCTGTTTTCCGCGCCACGCCCGGCAGCGTCAGGATGTCTTCCATCGTGTTTGGCACTTTGCCACCGAAATCCTCGACCACGCGCTTGCTCGCGCCTATGATGGACTTCGTTTTGTTGCGGAAAAAGCCGGTGGGCCGGATGTCCTGCTCGAGTTCTTGCGGGTTCGCGTACGCGAAATCCGTGGGTGCGGGATATTTCGGGAAAAGCGATCGCGTAACGATATTGACGCGCTCGTCCGTGCATTGCGCGGAGAGGATCGTCGAGATGAGCAACTGAAACGGGTTTTCGTGGCGCAGCGCGCACGTCGCGGCGGGATACGCTTCGTCGAGTTTCTTGAGAATCGCGCGAGCACGCTTCGAGGCCGTCCCTCGCGCCGCGCCTTTGCGAGCCGGCTTTCTCTTCGCGACCTTGCTTCCCTTGATTTTTTTCGCCATGTTTGTTGCGGTGAAGAAATATACCACATGCCGTACAGGGCAGCGCCTCTGTCGATTGCCCGGCGGTCGGGCGCCGGCGTCACGCTTAAAACGGGGCGCGCGAGTCCCAGAAATCGATGCGCGCGCGGTTGAAAATGCTTCCAGCGTCTTGACTCCGGACGCGCCTGACCATAAAGTGTTATTTGAAGCGCGATGAGTCGCGTACTCGCGGTGGAAAATCTAGAACTGCTTCTCGCGCTTAATGTTCGCGTGGAGTGCTTCCGGTGCCGAGTCTTCGCGCGAGGTTTTCTTGGCAAGTTTGCGGCAGGCTTGACGCGTGCCGTGATCGCGCTTCATTCCCCAAGTTGCGCCCGTAGCTCAGCTGGATAGAGCGTCTGGCTACGAACCAGAAGGTCGGGAGTTCGAATCTCTCCGGGCGCACCACTTACTCCTTCTCCATCCTTATATTTGCACGTGGTCATTTCTTGTTCGTTCTCGGCAGTGGGCGGCGTACCCTTCGCAAAAACACGCTCGGGGCAAGAAGCCGCCCCGACTTTTGCGAAGCGTTGGTGAGTTGCGATTTTTCAGTCATTTTTTACCCGCTTCTTTTATCCGCATCCTCGTGATACGCGGCAGAATAAAATATGAATCTAAGGACGATTAGAAACAGGTCCGACCGTTTGTTTTGTGTAAGTTACATGAGTTTCTAATCGCAGACGCGGACGATTAGAAATGGCGCTGAAGGGTGGTTTGTGACTGGGAAAGTCTGTCCGCGGGCCCTCGTGTTTATGCCGCTCTGGCGCTTGCATCAAACTGCCGGCCTCGAAGTGAACTCCTTCGTTTCTCAGAACAGGCTAACACAAATCTGCGAATTTTTCAGAAGTTACGAGATGTGCAAGGGCTCGGGAAAGCGACGGTTCGGAAAAAGCCCCAAGCCCGGGTCACCCGCCAAGGTCGCGATCACAACTGCCCGATAACGCGTCGTTGTCGGGTATACTCTCGACAATGTTTTGGAAACGCTTCGGTTCTGACGCGACGTCCATTGAGGGTCCGCTACGGATACCCCCACAGCTTGGCTACTCTCCCTATGGCGAAGCTTGGAAGGAATACGACAAACTCGACAGAATTGCTCACAATCGCGGCCCATTAAAGTGGATTCGTGGAATGTTCGACGCTCTCGTATTCTCCGGTGCCATTTTTGGATTTAAGACGTGGAAGCAGGACAGGATTTGGGTGGCACTTGCGTGGGCGGCAGTGATCGGACTCGATGCGGTTTATGCGCATATCATGAACGAGCGGTTCAAGCACTGGCAATGTCCTCGCTGCCACCGCGAGTGGCCTGGCACGAGCAAGGAAAAAAATTCCAAGTGCAGCGGGTGCGGGCTGCGCTTGCATCAACTGACGCCATAAAACAATTAGGTTGTTGCGGCGGAGGCGTGTTCGCGGATGACGCGCAAAGCACGCGGGATTGACGCCTGACGTGCGTCAGGCGCGGGCCGACCACAGTCGGCCCCTACAGAAGATTAGCCACAAATCCCACCTCAGGGGCTGAAGCCCTTTTTTCTTCCGAGACTTGAGCGGCACGGTTAAAACCGTGCCCTGACGCAACCATGTGTCACCTTTTTCGGTAACACGACACTAGGTTCCGGGAGCGGCGGAGGCGTGTTGGCGGAGGAGGCGCCAGGCGCGCTGGACGTGGGGCAACTCGGTGGTGGTTTGGCCGACGCATAGGCGCAGGGTGAATTTGCCGTCCAGCTTGGTGTGCGTGAGGTAGAGGTCGCCGCTTTGGTTGAGGCGGTCCATGAGGGATTGGTTGATGGCGTCGCCGGCGCGATGGCGGAAGCAGACAAGATTCAAGGGGGCGGGCGCGGCGAGTTCGAAATTGGCGTCTGCGCGCACCCAGGAGGCGAATTGCTGGGCGAGTTCGACGTGGTGGCGGACGTGATGCTGCAAACCTTCGACGCCGTAGTGGCGAATCACGAACCAGAGCTTGAGCGCACGGAAGCGGCGGCCGAGCGGGACGTGCCAGTCGCGATAATCGATGACCGCGCCGGACTCGGTGGCTTGATTGCGAAGATATTCGGGGAGCACGCTCATGGTGTTGATGAGTGCTTTGCGGTCGGCGACGTAAAAACAATCGCAATCGAAATTGGTGAACATCCATTTGTGAGGATTGAAGCAATAACTGTCGGCGAGTTCGAGGCCGTCGTGCATCCAGCGAAATTCGGGGCAGAGCGCGGCGGTGCCGGACATGGCGGCGTCGACGTGCAGCCAGATTTTGTGTTCGCGGCAGATTTCTCCGATGGCGCGCACGGGATCCATGGCGTTCGAGGACGTGGTGCCGACCGTGGCGGAGACGAAACAGGGCACGCGGCCGGCGGCGAGATCGTGCTTGATTTGCGCGGCGAGGGCGGCGGGGCACATGGCGAAATTTTCGTCGACATCGATGAGGCGCAGATTCTCGCGGCCCAGGCCCGCGATTTTCACGGCTTTTTCGATGGAGGAATGCGCTTGCGAGGACGTGTAGGCGATGAGGCGGCCGTCGCAGCCGCGTTCGTTGGAGGCGAAGTTCGTGGCGCGTTCGCGGGCGGCGAGCAGGGCGCAGAGAGAAGAATTCGAAGCGGTGTCCTGAATTACGCCGCCGCCGTTGGTTGCGGAAGAAAAACTTTTCGGGAGCGCGAGCATTTCGACGAGCCAATCGAGGACGTGGGTTTCGAGTTCGGTGCATGCAGGACTGGTGGCCCAGAGCATTCCCTGCACGCCCAGGCCGGCGGAAAGCATTTCGCCCATGATGGAGGGGAAAGAAGTGTTCGACGGGAAAAAGGCGAAAAAATTCGGGGATTGCCAGTGCGTGATGCCGGGAAGAATGAGTTGTTCGACGTCGCGGAGCATCATTTCGAACGATTCGCCTGTTTGTGGCGCGCTTTTCGGAAGCGATGCGCGGATTTGGCCGGGCTTTGCCTGCGACATTACCGGATACGATTCGACGTGTTCGTAATAATCGGCGATCCAGTCGACGACGGCTTTGCCGTGACGGCGGAATTCGTCGGGGGTCATGTGAAAATTCGATTTGTCAGGCGTTGGTTTCATTTGTTTCGCAACTGCAGATCCCCCGCCGCGTGGCGGCTCGGGATGACAGCAAGAAGATTTGCTTCGCGACTGTAAAACCGTACCCGCCAATTCATTGCAAAGGCCCTATAGGGCGACTTCGTGGAGGGCTTCGCCGGCGTAGATGCGCTTGACGACTTCCTCGATAGGCTCGTCCTCGATGAGCAGATCGCGGACCTCGACCGTGTCGAGAATCTGGCGGATCAAATTCGCGGTGGAAACTTTCAGGCGGTCGAAGCGGATGCGATAAGTGAGCTGGTCGACTTGCTCGAGCTCGAGGCCGTCGCGCGCAATGGATTGGATGCGCGCGAGCTGTTCGGAATCCTTCACGGCGAATTTAATTTGCTTGGTGCGAAGCAGCCTTTGTTTCAGCAAATCGAGAGGGCCGTCGTAAAGCAGGCGGCCGTGATCGATGATCATGATGCGGCGGCAAAGCTCCTCGATATCGTCGAGGTCGTGCGTGGTGAGCAGCACGGTGGTTTGAAATTCGCGATTGATGGCGCGCAGGAATTTGCGGATTTGATCTTTGGCGACCACGTCGAGGCCGATGGTCGGCTCGTCCAGGAAAAGCAGCGGAGGGTTATGGAGCAGCGCGGCGGCCAGATCGCAGCGCATGCGCTCGCCAAGAGAAAGTTTGCGCACGGGCGTGTACAAATAATCCTGAATGCCGAGAATCTGATTGAATTTTTCCATGCGCTCGCGGAAGTCGCGTTCGGAGACTTCGTAGATGCGCCGCAAAAGCTTGAAGGATTCGACCACGGCGATGTCCCACCAGAGCTGCGTGCGCTGGCCGAAGACGACGCCGATGCTTTTCACGTACTGGCGGCGCTGCCGGTAGGGAATGAAACCGTTGACGCGGACTTCGCCGGAAGTGGGCATCAGAATGCCGGTGAGCATCTTGATGCTGGTGGATTTGCCGGCGCCGTTCGGACCGATGTAGCCGACCATTTCGCCGCGCGCGATTTCGAAGCTGACTTTATCGACGGCATTGACGGTCAAATAATCGCGGACGAAAAGATTTTGAATCGAGCCCCAGACGCCTTCGCGGCGGCGGAAGGTGCGGAAGTCCTTGGCGAGTTCGCGGACGTTGATGAGCGGACCGTCGGGCATTGCGCCAGCGATTCTAGCACGGAGGGTTTCCTGGGGGCGAAGCACGCTGGCGGCTTGTTGAAAAAGCGCTCTTGGTTTCCATTCCTGCCGCCGCGAGAGACCCGCAGGCCTACAAAAACACAAGGAAACTGCAGATTTCCTGTCTGCGGCAGGCAGGCTGCTCGCGGTTGCTCGTCCCTTCGCAAAGTGCGCTCAGGACAAGCAGGGCGAGCGGAATGACAACGAATGGGGTTTTTCAAACTGCTATCAAGGATGCCGCTGCAGCAAGCAAAGGCACCGAAGCGGAAGCTCCCGCGACTCACCGGCGAGATACACGTGCATGCTGGCATCTCCGCCCGCGAGTCTAGCATCCCCGCTAGTGGCGCTTTATCGCCGTTGCGCGCCACGGCGTAGGCAATCGATGGAGCCGTCTGCTACAATTCGGCGAATCCTGGGGGAATCCTCTATTGGTGTCAGAACGAGCACCTGCACCGCGAAGACGATGGGTCGGATGGGTAATCGGCGTTATCGTTGTGGTTGCAGTCGTCTTGGTGCTTGCCAACCGTGATCAGGCTCCGGAAGTTCAAGTCGCGCAGGTGAAGCGCGAAAACCTCTCCGCATCGATCACCAGCAACGGAAAAGTCGAGCCGATTGCACCCGTGATTGCGCGCGCCCAGTTCGTGACGTTTGTCGATAACGTGGAGGCCACAGAGGGCCAGGCAGTGCACAAGGGTGAGGTGATTCTGATGTTGAATGCGGATAACGCGAAGGCGCAACTGGCGAACGCGCGCGCCGAACTGCTGGCGGCCGAAGAGCAGTTTCGTGCTGCGCGCGGCGGCGGGCCGCCGGACCAGGTGGCGCAGATCAACGGCGACCTGCGGAAGGCGGAGATCACCGTAGCGGATCTGAAGAAAACGCAGGCGGCGCTAAAACGATTGGTCGCGGCAAAGGCGGCGACGCAGGACGAGTTGGACCAGAACGCGGGTAAGCTGGCGCAAGCGCAGGCGACGGTCGAGACGCTCGAACAAAGGAAGGCGGCGCTGGCGGCGCAGGCGAGCGTCAGCGCACAAAGCGCGACGTTGAGCGCGCAGCGAGATCGCGATCTGATCGGCACGCTTAAACACGACGTGAGCTCCGCCACCGTGGTATCGCCGCTGAATGGGACGTTGTATTCGTTGCCTGTCCATGCGGGGGATTACGTTCAAGTGGGCCAAGAGCTTGCGGACATGGCGGACCTGCATCACGTGCGCGTGCGCGCGTTCGTTGACGAGCCGGATTTGGGCGTGCTCGCACCAAACCAGCCGGTGCGCATCACGTGGGACGCGCTGCCCGGGCGCGTTTGGACGGGCCGGACCGAGACCGTGCCCAAGCAGGTGACCACGCTGCAATTGCGAAGCGTCGGCGAAGTGCTGTGTTCCGTGGCCAACAACAAGCTCGATCTGATTCCCAATATTAATGTGGACGTGAAAATCGAAGTCAGCCGTCGGCAGAACGCGCTGGTGATCCCGCGCGGCGCGGTGCATACGGATGGCTCGCAGCATTTCGTGCTGGTGATCGAAGACAACACGCTGCACCGGCGCAACGTGCAAGTGGGAATCGCGAATCCCACTGAATTCGAAGTGGTGTCCGGTTTGAAGGACGGCGAAGACGTGGCGCTTTCGGGCGACATTGCCCTGCGCGATGGAATGAATGTGCACCCTGAGGAGGTGAAGCAGTGATGCAACGGCTGCTCGCGGCGATAGCTGTGTTCGTGATTTTGCTCGTGCCCGCGGCGCGTGCGGCATCGGCGGGCGATTTGGACGCGGTGCAGCAGCAATTCCAGGCCGGAAATTACAACGCGGCGATGAATACGCTGCGCGCGCTGGTTTCGCAAAATCCCAACGACGCCACGGCGCATTACTGGCTGGGGCGTTGCTACATCGAAGTGCGCGATTATGACAACGCGGTCGCGGAGCTGGAGAAGGCGACGCAACTGGCGCCGAATTCTTCCGTGTACCATCAGTGGCTGGGCCGGGCGTATGGAGGAAAAGCGGATCGCGACCGCAGCTTTCTGCTGGCGCGCCGCGTGAAAAAAGAATTTCTGGCGGCGGTGCAGCTCGACGGTGCGAACGTCGAAGCGCGACGCGATCTGGAGGAGTATCTGCTGGATGCGCCGTGGATCGTTGGCGGCAGCAATGCAGACGCGCTTGTGCAAGTGAATGAAATCGCGAAGATCGACCCGCTGGCGGGGCATCTTGCCCGCGCGGACTACCTGAACCACGTCGGGAAGGGCGATCAGGCGGTGGCCGAGTATAATGCCGTACTCGAAATGAAGCCGCAGCAGGTGGGGCCGTATTTCGAAATCGCCGATTATTACGCGAGCCAGGGCAACGGTCCGGAAGTCGAGAAACTGGCGGAAGCGGCGGCGCAGGTTGCTCCAAAGGATGCACGGCTGGTGTTCTATCGCGGCGAGGGACGCGTGCTCAGCGGCACGGATTTAACGGTTGCGGAGGAAGATTTGAAGTCGTATCTTGCCAGTTCACCCGAGCGGACGGACTGGCCGTCGCACGCCGCGGCACGCTACTGGCTGGGCCGGCTGTACGAAAAAGAGGGGAATAAAATGGAGGCTGCGGAGCAGTACCGCGCCGCGTTGCAGCTCGACCCGCGACGGAGCGATGCGGCTAAGCGGCTCCAGGCCCTCGAAAAATCGGTTCACTAGGCAATTTCCGAATCAGGCAGTCTGAAAGAATTTTGGGGAGAGTCCACGATGAAGGGAGTGGTTCTCGCGGGCGGAACTGGTTCGCGCCTGTTTCCGCTGACGCGCGTGACGAACAAGCACCTGCTGCCGATCTACGACCAGCCCATGGTGTTTTACCCCATCCAGACACTGGCAAATGCGGGGATTCGGGATATTTTGCTGGTCACGGGCGGACACAGCGCGGGGGATTTCCTGCGGCTGCTGGGGAACGGCAAAGATTTCGATTTGCGGCATCTTTCCTACGCCTATCAGGAGGGCGAAGGCGGCATTGCGGATGCCTTGCGACTGGCCGAGCATTTCGCCGAAGGGCATTCGATCTGCGTGGTGCTGGGCGACAATATTCTGGAGACGAATATCATTCGCGGCTGCCAGGACTTCGAGCGCACAGGGCGCGGCGCGCATATTTTTCTGAAGGAAGTGCCGAATCCGGAGCGTTTCGGCGTGCCGGTGTTTGATGGGGATCGGATCGTGCGCATCGAGGAAAAGCCGAAACAGCCGAAATCCCATTTCGCGGTGACGGGATTTTATATTTATGACGCGACGGTATTCGAAAAAATCCGGACGTTGAAACCCTCGGGACGCGGCGAACTGGAAATTACGGATTTGAACAACCACTACATCGGGGAGGGTTTGATGCGGCACAGCGTCCTCGACGGCTGGTGGACGGACGCCGGAACATTCGAGTCGCTGCTGCTGGCGAACAATCTGGTGGCCAAGGGCGGCGCAAATAAGGTGGAAGCGGGTAAGACCGCGGCCAAATCGCAGATGCAGAAGGTGACTGAGAAACCGGAAGGAAAACGGAGCGGCAAACGATGATTCACGGCGTGCGCGTCAAGCAACTGAAGATGATCCCGGACGAACGGGGCCGGCTGATGGAAATCCTGCGATGCGACGACAAGGAATTCATCAAATTCGGGCAGCTCTACATGACCACGGCGTATCCCGGCGTGGTGAAGGGCTGGCATTACCACAAGCTGCAAATCGACAGCTTCTGCACCGTGAAGGGCATGATCAAGCTGGTGCTCTACGACGCGCGCGAAAAATCGGCGACGTACAAGGAAGTGAACGAATTTTTCCTGGGCGAGAGCAATCCGATTCTGGTGCAGATTCCGAACGTGGTGTATCACGGATTCAAATGCATCAGCGAAACGGAAGCGATCGTCATCAATTGCCCCACCGAGCCGTATCACCACAACAAGCCGGATGAGTTCCGCATCGCATACAATGATCCGAGCATTCCGTACAATTGGGAGCTTAAGCAAGGATAATCCCTTGAGAAACGAGCGATGAAACTTCTGGTCACGGGCGGCGCGGGTTTCATCGGCTCGAATTTCATCCGTTATTTTTTGAGCGCGCATCCGGGCGCGGAAGTCGTGAACTTCGACAAGCTGACTTACGCCGGGAATCTGCAAAATCTCGCCGATATTGATTCACAACCGAATTACAAATTCGTGCGCGGCGATATTTGCGACGCGGATGCCGTCGAGCAGGTGCTCGAAGAGCCGTTTGACGCCGTCGCGCACTTCGCGGCGGAAAGCCACGTGGATCGCAGCATCGCCGCCGCGCGAGAGTTCGTCCGCACCAACGTGGAAGGAACGCTGGTGATGGTGGAAGCGGCGCGGAAGAAGAAGATTCCGCGTTTTCTGCACGTCAGCACCGACGAAGTGTATGGCAGCATGGCGCCGAAGGAATCGGCGACGGAACAATCGCAACTGGAGCCGAATAGTCCGTACGCGGCGAGCAAGGCAGCTTCCGATTTACTGGTGCGCAGTTACGTCCAGACGCACAAATTTCCCGCTCTCATCACGCGCTGCACGAATAATTACGGGCCGTATCAGTTTCCGGAAAAACTGATCCCGCTGATGATTTCCAACGCGCTCGACGGAAAGAAACTGCCGGTTTATGGGGACGGATTGAACGAGCGCGACTGGATTTTCGTGGATGACCATTGCCGCGCTCTGGATGCCGTCCTGGAAAAAGGGCGCGTCGGGGAAATTTACAATATCGGTTCGGGGCGCCCGGTGCCGAATATCGGAATCGTGCGCAGCCTGCTGAAATTAGTGAATGCGCCGGACGGGCTGATCGAATTCGTGCAGGATCGCCCGGGACACGACCGGCGCTACGCCCTCGACGACTCGAAAATCCGGCGCGAACTTGGCTGGGAATCGCGGGTGGATCTCGACGCGGGCCTGAAACATACCGTTGATTGGTACCGCACGCATTCCGATTGGGTGCAGGAAGCCAAAAGCGGGGAATATCAGGCCTACTACGAAAAATTCTACGTGAAGCGCCGGGCGACGCTCGCGCAGCTCTAAATCAAACTTGAGAATTTTTATCATTGGAAAGGATGGAATGCTCGCTCGCGCGCTGGCGGAAGTGCTTGCGCCGCGCCACGAGATTTCGGCAGCGGGCCACGCCGCAGCGGATATCACGGACGCCGCGGCGATTGCGGGCGCGATCGAAGCGGCGCAGCCGGACGCGGTGATCAACGCGGCGGCATTCACCGACGTGGACGCATGCGAGAGCCAGGCGGAGTTGGCGTTTCGGGTGAACGCGGAAGGGCCGCGAAACGTCGCGGTGGCGTGCAAACGATTCGGCGTCCCGATGATGCACATCAGCACCGATTACGTTTTCGACGGCGAAAAGCGCGAACCGTATATAGAGGATGATGTACCGCGGCCGTTGAGTGTTTATGGGCGCAGCAAGCTGGCGGGCGAACGGGAGGCGCAGAAAAATCTGGAGCGCTCGTGGATTGTGCGTGTTTGCGGGGTATTCGGGCCTTATCGTAAAAATTTCGTTTCGTTGGTCGTTGAGCTTGGGCGCAAAGGCCAGCCGTTGCGGATCGTGAAAGATCAGCGGCTCGCTCCGACGTACACGTTCGACGCCGCGCTCGGCATTGAGCGAATTCTCCAGCGTGGCTCGCATGGCATCTATCATCTGACGAACCAGGGCTTCACAACGCGGGTGGCTTACACGCAGGAAATTTTGCGTCAGGCGGGATTCGCCAATGTCGCCGTGAATCCGATCTCGAGCGAGGAAGCGAAACGCCCGGCGCCACGTCCAACGAATTCGCGGTTGGAAAATGCCCGCCTGAAGCGCGAAGGAATCGCGCTTCTACCACCGTGGCAGGATGCGATTGGGCGTTATTTGAGTCAGTTGGCACAGGGAAAATAGAAAAGTTGAAGCCGCCGCCTGGTAATTTGCCCGCAGAATATTCTTTCCGCTTTTACTCGACGGAACCCCAAAAATTCCACTGGCTAGGCTGCGGCCATCGGGAATCACTTGCGAAAGTGCGGCGGGCAAATCCCGCGAGGTCAATTCACTCGACAAACGAGCACGGCGCGATTCTGGTAAGGACAAGTCAGACCGGAGATGACGGGCTGTTGGAGCACCACCCAGGTCACTCCGTACGTTTTTTTCAGCCGCTCGAAATCAGCGACGCCTAATCTTTTCCAGCCGCTCGCGGCTTGTGTCTGCGCGAGGCAATCGTCAGCGAGCGGCAGCCAGGGATACAGCACGGCGACGCTCCAATCTTTATTGACATCGGCGAGGCGGCTTCGTTCGGCGATGGCGCGGAAGCCTTGATGATTTTCCCCGGGAAGAGCCATGTAATTCGGATCCAGAGCGAAGATTGCGCCTTCGGGAGTGTTCTGGCGAATCCAGACGAATGCCTGCTCCCACGGATTTATAGGGGACGCACCGGGCCACTCGACATGCCGAGTGCCGGGAAAAAGCTGGAACTGCGCGAAGCACATCGCCGCCGAAAGAGGAACAAACAAGAGCAGCCAGCGGAGCGGCTTATTCTTCAGAAGCGATTCGCCGAGCAGTCCCCCGGAAAAAATAATGAGGAAGACGTAGGCGAGTTGCAGGCCACGCATCGGTTGGTAGGCGGCAAAAACACGGAGGCTAGGAACAGTCGCGATGAGCAATCCGCCCGCAATGCAAATCAGGCCGAGGAAGAAGAGCGCGCGACTCAAAGCTTCGAACACAGGACGCTGCATCCTCTTTGCGATCCGACTGAACCACCAGAGCAGAGCCAGGGGGCCGAGAATCCCGAGCCACTCGTACCAGTGCCAGCGGAGCAAGAAGAAGCTGCGCCGACGTTGAAGGCACTCCCAGTAAGCGGCCGACGGAGCCTTGAGCCCGAGTCCAGGAAAGAACAGGGCCGTCCAGCCGACTTCGGCAGTTGGCATCGCCTTTCTTGTGATGAGGAGAAGAACAATAAACCCGGCGCCGAAAACAACCATGAGGGGATGAATGACGGCGGTGAAGGTTAGCCAGAATGCAGTGCGCCAATATCTTTTTTCGAGCACTGAGTCGATCGCGAAGAGAATGGCAAAAGTAGAAATCGAGCGCGGGTCGAGATACTGGTCCAGGATGTAAAGCGCCGTGCCGGCAACCGGCAAGGTCAGCAGCGCACCCACCATTGCGACGGAGCTCCAGCGGCCGGCCCCGTCTGGAAAACACCGGCAGGATAACTTCCACACTGCCATCAGCAGAAGAAAGATCGCGGCGAGCTGCCCCAGAAAAAGCGCCCAATCGAGTGGGACATGCGTGAGCCGCACGATCCAGGCGATGAGATGCGGGAATAACGTCAAGCGGTCCTGCGGCTCAAAAAATTCGCGGCCAAAAGGATAATAAGAGGGATGAAGAATCTTGATGATGCCGGGGAGATAAATTTCGTTGTCTTCCGCCGCTGGATGATAGCCGTGAACAAGCAGGGCGGCAAAGGTCAGCAGCAGGAGAAAAGCGATTTCTTTGCGTTTCACTTGGGGCGTCCGGACTGAGACAGCACGATGAGGATGCACCCGCGCGTGTCGATTGCGCAAAGGTGATCAGCGGAAGGCGGCAAATCGAGAACCCGCGTCCTGTGGTGCTGGTTCACAAGTGGCGTCATTGGGTTACGCTGGGGAGATCTGTCTTCTCTCGTATCTCTTCGTGATATTCCGGCTCGGTATTGATTGCCCACAGATCATACCTTGCACCCAGTATGTTCTTGGCGGCATACATTGCGGTCATCATCGAGTGATCTTGGTTATTATACTTGTGCATCCCGTTGCGTCCCACGAGTTGCAGGTTGGGGAGAGTTTGCTCGACGTACCGGCGGATTCTGTCCACTTGTTCCGACCATCCGCGGTCATACATTGGATAAGCCTTCGGCATGCGGACCACGGTTCCGTCTTCGATTTCTCCAGACCGCGCGAGGCCGAGATGGACGATCTCTCGGCTTGCGAGTTGGATCAGTTTGTCGTCGGGACTCGACCATAGGTCGTCATTTTCAAAGACGAAATATTCCATGCCGAGGCACGTCTTGTTTGGATCGGGAACCATGGCCGGAGACCAGTTTTTAAAATTCTGGATGCGTCCAACTCTTACGTCGGGGTCGTGAATATAAATCCAATTATCCGGCATAACATCCTTACGGTTCAGCACGAGGCTGACGATGAGGAAGTCGCGATATCGCAGATGCTCGGCGGCCTGCCGGATTTCTTCCGGCGGAGCAGGATCGAGCGCAGCGATCATGTCCCGCATGGGCATCGAGCTGATGAAATGCGTGGCATCGAAGCGCTCCTGGCCGTGCGCGCCCTGCGTCACCAAATGCTTTACTCGCTTTCCGTCGTGACAAATTCGCACAACAGGCCGCCCAAGAAGGATCGAACATCCTCGCCTGCGTAGAAGATCAGTAAGAATCTCCCACATCTGGCCCGGGCCGCGCTCCGGATAATGAAAACGGTCAATTAATGTCTTGATCTGAGAGTTTTTCGGTTTGCGAAACGCATTGCGAATCACCGAGGTCAACGAAAGCCCCTTAATCCGCTGCGCGGCCCACTCCGCCCCGATTTCCGTGCAAGGAACGCCCCAAACTTTCTCGGTGTAAGTCTTGAAGAAAATCTTATAGAGGCGCCGGCCAAAACGACGCGTAACCCACTGTTCAAGATTTTTCTCGTCTCCGTTGGAGAACATCCGCGCCCAGATGTAGCTCGCGACAATGCGGACGCTCTCCGCTGGCCCTAGGCCGAATAATGCGTTCTTGGGCCGCAAGGGATAGAAGAAGAATTTCTTGCGATAGTATATGCGCGACAAACGCGGACGTTCGAGGAACTTGCCGCCGAGGACTTCACGCCAGAGCTGGTTGACTTCCTGCCATTTGGTGAAGAAACGATGTCCACCAATGTCAAAGAGATATCCCTTGTAGTTTACGGTCCTTGCGATGCCGCCGACTGTCTGGTCGGCCTCCAAAACAACCACGGGCACATTCTGTTGAGAGAGGGTATAGGCAGCGGTCAGGCCCGCAGGACCAGCCCCGACGATGGCAACGCGTTTGCCTTCAATCATTTTGTCCGGGCATTCTGCTCTGCTGCAAACTTCTCCGACTTTCCTCGGTTTTTCGGGCTTTATGAAAGAGCGTCGCCGGAAGAATTTCAGGCGTCCCCAAAGCTCTCTATGCGCATCGTAATGGCGAGAACATGCGGCGTCAAGGAATATTGGCCATCGCGGAATTCGGATTTGCTATAGTGGGCGCAAGACAAGCCTCCTCGGGAAAAGGTTGAAACGTGGTCTGGGAAGAAACTTGGAATTTGGCGATGGATTCGCTGCGCGCGAATAAATTGCGCGCGATGCTGACGATGCTCGGCGTTGTCATCGGGAGCGCGTGCATCGTGCTCGTCGTCACGGTCGCGCTGGCCGGCAAGCGGTTCATCATCAGCCAAATCGAAGCGGTAGGCTCAAACATCGTCTATGCCTCGCTGGTAAACTCCGGCATCGGCAAAGCGCCACCGGTGGAAGACCAGATTTCCATGGCCGACCTCGAAGCGGTTAAGCAAGGGATTCCGCAGGTTACGCAAGTCGCAGGCTCGCACGACATCGCCATGACCGTTGTCGCGGGCGGCGCCGCACGGCCGGTGAGTCTGGTGGGCGTTACACAGGGGTTCCAGCAGATCCGTAATTTTTTGATTGTAAGCGGCCGGTATTTCGACGATGGCGATTTCACCAGCAGCAGCAAGGTGTGCCTGCTGACGGAGCACATGGCAAAGGTCGCGTTCCCGTATGACGATCCCGTGGGACGAAATATCCACGTGGGCGATTTGAACTTTACCGTGATCGGCGTTTTCCGAGAACGCGTGGAGACGTTCGGACAAACGGAAATTACCACCGATTCCGTACTTGTGCCCTTCCCGTTGATTCGATATTACACGGGCGAGAGTTCCATACGGACCTTTTACGCGCAGGCAGACAGCCCACAGGACGTCGAACTGGTAACGCAGGAAATGGCGGAAATTTTGAAATCACGGCACCGTCCAGAGGCGGAATATAGCGTGCTGAACTTGTCGTCCATTCTGGAGACCGCGAAGCACATCTCACTGGCGCTGACGATTGTGCTGCTGGTGATTGCCATGATCGCGCTGGTGATCAGCGGAATAGGAATCATGAACATCATGCTCGTGAGCGTGACGGAGCGCACGCGAGAGATCGGAATTCGAAAAGCCGTCGGGGCACGACGCCAGGAAATTCTCTATCAATTTTTGACCGAGGCGACGATTATCAGCGGAGCAGGCGCGCTGGTTGGCATCGGCGTTGCCGTGATTGTCCCGTTTTTCATCTCTGCGATTGTCCAACTTTTTCCCGTCTCCTCCGGAATCACCATTTCGATTTCGTGGCCTTCCGTGGTGCTCGCGTTTGTTGTATCGTGCACTACAGGGATATTTTTTGGCTATCTACCCGCCAGCAAGGCGGCAAAACTTCAACCGGTGGAATCTCTGCACTATGAATAAAATAAAAATAAATGCTTTTTCTTTGACCGTAATACTGACGGTAACATTCACAATAATTTGTAGCGTACTGCTTGCAGCCCCGACGCTGGCGCAGCAAGCTCAACCGCCGCTCAAGTTGCAAACGCAGGCCGAAACCGCGATTCATGCGGCGACGGCGGCGCAGACAACGGTGCCGCAATCAGCGGCAGGGCAGCAAGCCGAGCCGGGCATCCTGACGCTTGACCAGGTGGTGAACCTCGCGCTCGAACACAGCCCCGATTTAACGTTGGCGCGCGTGCGCTATACCGTCGCGCAGAAAATCGCCGGAGTCGACCGCGCCGAATTCCGCCCCAATCTGTATACAGGCTCGGGTGCAGCCTATACGAATGGCTTCCCGCAAACTCCCGGGGGCGGGGCGCCGGCGCTTTTCGAGATGTCGTACACGCAAGCTCTGTTCGATCCGGTGAAGCGCGGGCAATTGCGCGCCGATGAGGACCTCGCGAAAAATCAGGAGCTGGAATACCAGAACATGCGCGACACCATGATGGTGCGCGCGGCGTCGGCGTATCTGGAACTGGCCGACGTGCGCCACTCGCTCGAGCTGCTGCGCGGCGAGCGCGAGAGCCAGCAAAAAATCCTGGACGTTACGCGCCAGCGCGCCGCAGCAGGCCTGGAGCTGCCTGTTGCGCTCACCGAGGATGAACTCGAATTGGCGAAGACCGCCCAACGCGTCGTCCAGTACGAGAGCCGCGACGAAATCCTTTCCGATCAGATTCGGGACATGACCGGCCTGCCGCCCGATCAGCCTGTGGAAGTGTCTTCCGACGAAGTACTAGCTTCCCAAGCGGCCGAACCTGCATCCAACGTAGTGACCGACGCGCTCGATCACAGCCGCGCGATTCGGGAAGCGGAAAATGAACGAACCGCGCGCGAACATTTACTGAAAGGTGCGAAGGGGGCTTACTGGCCCACGATTTCACTGGTGGGGCAATATAGCGTGCTGAGCAAATTCAACAACTACGCTTTATTTTTCAACCATTTTCAGAGGAACAACGTCAACGCCGGCGTGCAAATCACGATTCCGATCTTCAGCGCCCATACTTCGGCTGCCGCGGCGCTGGCGCACAGCCAATTGAACGAGGCGGACCTGGAATTGGCCAGCGAGAAACGCACGGTGCGCATCGGCGCCGAACAGAAAGTCCGGGCGCTGCGGGAAATGGACGCAGGCACAAACGTCGCGCAGCTTGATTTGCAGCTTGCGCAGGAGCAGCTTCAGGACGCTCAAGTGAAATTCAACCAGGGACGGGCCACGCTGCGCGATCTCGAGCAGGCCAGGGTGCTCGAAAACAAAAAGTGGCTGGCGTTTCTCGACGCGAATCTTTCACGCGAGAAGGCCCAGCTTGACCTGCTGCAAGCGACAGGCCAGCTTGCGCAGGTGTTCCACTGAGGGAACAATCGCAAGCTTTGCTGTTTCCTCGGTAGGAACTCGCGTAGTATGATTGCTTTTACACGGGTGCGCCCTCGTCGAATTGGCCGTTCCGTACCAGGAATCTGAATTAGGAGGATGTTGAATGCCGTCGGTAATGAAAACACTGTTGCTCAATCCCCCGAGCTTTGAAAATTTCGACGGCGGCGCTGGCTCCCGATGGCCAGCGACACGCGAGATTGAGTCCTATTGGTATCCGGTTTGGCTGACGTATCCGGCGGGAATGCTGCCGGGAAGCCGGCTGCTTGATGCCCCGCCGCACAAAGTGACGCCGCAGCAGACTATCGCGATCTCGAAGGATTACGAATTCCTGGTGCTGTTCACGTCCACGGTAGGTTTCCAGAGCGACCTGAAGCTGGTCCGAAAAATGAAGGAAATAAATCCCGGGCTGAAAGTGGCGTTTGTCGGCCCCCACGTGCAAATCAAGCCGGAGGAAAGCCTGCTGGCGAGTACGGACCTCGATTTCATCGTGCGCGGCGAATTCGATTACGCTGTCACCGACTTCGCGAACGGAAAACCGCTCAGCGAAATCGCGAATGCCAGTTACATAAAGGACGGCAAAGTGGTTCACAATGCGACTCGCGCGCCGCTGCATACCGCGGAACTCGACGAGTTGCCGTTTGCGACCGACGTTTACAAGCGCGATTTGACGATTGAGCGGTACAGCGTGCCGTTCCTTCTCCATCCTTTCGTTTCGTTTTACACCACGCGAGGCTGCCCGGCGCAATGCACGTTCTGCCTTTGGCCGCAGACGCTTTCGGGCCACACGTGGCGCGTGCGCTCGGTCGATAGCGTGGCTCGTGAATTCGAGCAGGCGCATCGCATGTTCCCGCAAGCGAAGGAATTTTTCTTCGACGACGACACGTTTAATATTCGCAAAGACCGCGTGCTCGAACTGTGCAAACGCTTCAAGCCCGTGGGATTCCAGTGGTCATGCACGGCGCGTGTCCACAGCGATTACGAAACGCTCGCCGCCATGGCGGATGCCGGCGCGCGGCTGTTCATCGTCGGCTTCGAATCCGGCGACCCGCAAATCCTGAAAAATATCAAGAAGGGCGCAACTGTCGAAATGGCGCGCACGTTCGCGGCGAACTGCAAGAAGGTCGGCATTCGCGTGCACGGCGACTTCATCATCGGCCTGCCCGGCGAGACGAAGGAAACGATTCAAAAGACGATGGAGTTCGCCCGGGAGCTCGACTCCGAAACGATTCAAGTGTCGATGGCGCACGCCTATCCCGGAACGGAGCTTTATAATTTGGCTTCGGCGAACGGATTCCTTGCCACCGAGGCGCTGGCCGATTCCGGCGGGCACCAGCTTCCGCACCTTGAATATCCGGGGCTGAACCGCGAGGAGATGATGGAAGCGGTGAACCGGTTTTACGATTCCTACTATTTCCGCCCGCGCGTCGCCTGGCGAATCGTTCGCGAGGCGCTCTGGGACGCGCACGAACGCAAGCGGCTGTACCATGAGGCCGTTTCGTTCATGCGATTGCGCGCCGAGCGCTGGAAATACGCCAAGAATACGAAAGGAACCGCGAAACAGCAGCCGCCATCCGTATCCGTGACGACGGTTCCACCACGTCCGAGCACGGAATTCCCAACCGAAACCCAAGGCGCATGAAACTTCCTCACCGCTTGCACGGCAAGACGATCTGTCTGATCGGCCTGATGGCAATTTTTGGGCCGTTGGGCGATGTGTTGCTGCGCAAAGGCATGAAGCAGATCGGAGCCGTGTCGAGTTGGCACCCCGAGGTGCTGCTCAACACATTTGACAGGACATTCCATTCGGGCCCGATTTGGCTGGGCATTTCGTCGTTGCTGCTATTTTTCATCGCGTACCTACTGGTGCTTTCGTGGGCGGATTACAGCTACGTGCAGCCGGCCTCGGCCATGGGGTATTTGTTCGTGGCCGTGCTGGGTTATCTGCTCCTCGGCGAAGTGATTCCCCGGATGCGGTGGATCGGCGTGCTCGTGATTTGCATCGGCGTGCTGCTGGTGGGCGGAACTCCTCCGCGAACAACGGAGGAAGGATGACCGGTCGCGACGCCATTTTTCTTTTCATCGTGATCTTCGCCGGGACGGGCGGCGAGCTGGCCGTTACGCATACCATGAAGCGCGTCGGCGAGGTGCAGAGCTTCTATCCGCACCATTTGCTGCGCGTGATCCTGCGCGCATTTCGCTGCGGATGGATGTGGTTCGGCGTCAGCCTGATGGCCTTTTCGTTTTTCTCGCTGCTGATGCTGCTGTCGTGGGAAAACGTGAGCTTCGTCGTTCCCGTCACGGCGTTGAGCTACGTCCTGGGCGCGCTCGGCGGCAAATTTCTGCTGGGCGAGCGCGTGGAAGCCCGGCGCTGGATCGGCGTTGCGCTGGTTTGCCTCGGAGTCCTGCTGGTCTGCGTGGGCTAAGGAATAAGGACAAGTAATGTGGCATGAAGTCCTGCGATGGTCGCTGCTGGCGCTCGCGCTGGGGCCTTTCGGCTACTACCTGCTGGCCATCACCGCTGCGCGGCGTTTCTTCCACAAACGCCCGCCAATTTCGAAAAATTTCTCTCCTGCGGTCAGTGTCCTGAAACCCGTGCGCGGGCTCGACCGCGAAGCGTACGAAAACTTCGCCAGCTTCTGCCGGCAGGAATACCCCGAGTTTGAAATTATTTTCGGCGTCACCGAAAACACAGACCCCGCCATCCCAATCATCGAAAAACTCATTCGCGATTTTCCGGAATGCAAGATCCGGCTGCTCATCGGCGCGGAGCAATTGGGCACGGGCGACAAAGTGAACAAACTCTGCCGCATGGTGCGCGAGGCAAAGCACGACATCCTGATTATCAGCGACAGCGATATTCGCGTGGCGCCGGGATATTTGTACGCGGTCGCGGCTCCGTTCGCCGATCCCAAAGTAGGGGCGGTGACGTGCCTCTATCGCGGAATCACGGATGGAACGCTTGTCTCCGAAATGGAAGCGCTGGGAAACACATCGGATTTCGATGCGGGCGTGCTCTCCGCGTGGCAACTGGGCGGAGTGGATTTCACTCTGGGTGCGACCATGGCCACCACGAAAAAACATCTCGCTGAAATTGGCGGCTTCGAGGCGCTCGTGGATCATTTTTCGGACGATTACGAGCTAGGGCATCGCATTCATGCGCTCGGCTATCGCGTCGAAGTCACCACGTTTCCCGTATTCACCGTTTTCCCCACGCAGACGTGGAGACAGTGCTTCCGGCATCAGGTTCGCTGGACACTGACGATGAAGCATTCGCAGCCGTGGGGGCATTTTTCGCTGATTTTCACGCACGGATTGCCGTGGGCGATTCTTGCGGCGGCGATTGCGCCGTCGTGGTCCGTGGCCGCATTTTATCTGGCAGGATACGTCGTGCTGCGCGGCGCGATGGCGTGGACTGTCGGCGTTTGGGGAGTAAACGATCCGCTGCTGCGCCGAAAAATGTACCTGGTGCCGCTGCGCGACGCGTTTGCGTTTGCCGTTTGGCTGACCAGCTTCTTCAAACGCCGCATCGAATGGCGCGGCTCAGAGTATTACATCCGCAACAAAAGATTGGTTCCCGCCGAGTAGCACCCACAATGAATTTCAGACGCAGCTAGACAAAATCGCGCCAGTTTGACCTGACGCTCGACGCAGTTTGATAATCCGAGAAGCTGGAATCGCCGCCGCAACAAACTGCGGTGGTCGCTATTCCTTTATTGCAGCGTCTCTCACGATCCGTGGAGCAGGTTGCGTGAAGTTCCCGCGCTTTGGCTTGTTCTGCTTGGGCTTCTTTTTTTCGCGATTTGGTGCGTTCTTGTTTCCCATACCTACAGATTGCCACAGGTCGTGAAACTTTGCCAGAACCTGCCTGCGTGCGCTGGGGCGAAAAACTAAAGTCTGCCCCCTCTCCGATACATGGCAAACAGCCTGAGATTACTGGTTGAGGTGGAAACGGACGGTGACGGCGTACTGCGTGGCAATCGGTTTGCCGTCGAGCATGGCGGGCGAATATTTCCACCGGCGAACGGCGTTCATGGCGGCCGCACGCAAGAGGATGGGGCCGGAAATTACCTTTGTGGAAGTAACTCTGCCCGAGGCGTCGATTTGCGCTTGGATCTTGACGTCGCCTTCCACGTGATTCGCTGTCGCAAGTTGCGGATACACCGGCGCGATCGACGAAATCAGCCTCGGAAGCTGAACATTTCCGCCCTGTACCAGAGCGGGTTTGGGAGGCGCGGGGGCGACAAGGCCGGAACGCGCGCCGCCGGAAACAAGCGAGCCGAGCGCGTTTCCACCGGTCGATGCCGGAATATCTCTCGACGCCGGAGCAGCGAGATCAGGCATCGGAGCGGCCACGTGAGCCGCGGCGCGGCGTGCGATTTGCGGACGCGCCCTCAAATCGCCGGCGTAAATATCCGCAGTGCCGGTGGAAATAACCGGATGACCGGCCGAAGCGGCGCTCTTCGGCGAATTGCTCGTGGGCTCCAGGGCGACGGAATTCGCGTGCCGGGCCGGAGTTGGCTCGGCGATGGCCGCGCGGGGCTGCGCCTGGCTTGGCGCGGAAGACGGTGTGGAAACAGACGATGTTTCCACCGGGCTGGGAGTCACGGCTGCGGGTTGCGATGCTGCCTGCGAAGATGCTGGTGCCGCGCTCGCCGTTTGGGTTGCGTGCGCCGGATTGCGGCGCATGTACATCGCGCCAGCGGCGACGAACGCGAGAACGACAACGGCCGCTGCGGCGAACAACAATGTCGAGGAGCGCCGCTTCGGCGTGGAGGCTGGCTGCAGGAGAGACGAATAGTCCACTCCGCTGATCGCTTTACGTGACGTCCCTGCGTTGGCGAAACGCTCTAAATCCGTGTGCGTTGCCGGCTCTTCGCGCGGAAAGACTTCCTCCTGCGTGGTCAGCGAGTCGAAAATCGGTGGTTCAACCGCAGCGGTGCGACGTTCGCGCTTGGCCGCCGCTTTTGACGCTGGCAGCGCGGATTTGGTCTGGTTCGCAGTTGTTTGTTCGGCGGAAAACGGAGATGACGCCAGCGAGACGATGTTTTCCTCTTGCCCATGCCGCGCGCTGCCATATTGCGACAGCGGAGTCGGGAGCGGAGGCTCTCGCGGCAGCGTTGATTTCGTAACTTCTCGAACCGGAGGCTTGGCAGCAACGGGCTGCGCTTGCGCCGGTGGCACAGTATGCGGAACAGGAGCAACCGACGCCGCAAGCCGAGACATGATTTGCGGGGACAACGCAGGAACAGGATTGGTTTGTGCGACTGATTCGGCGAGTTTTCCGGGTTTTGCGGTCGGCGGTGCCGACGCGGAAACAGGCGCTGGAATTTCTTGTGGCCGCGCCGAAGGCAGCGGGTCGGACGGAAAATGAACGCTCCAGAATCCCGGCGTCGGCTGAATGAATTCGAGCTTTACATAGTGCGCGATGTTCGGCGCCGTGTTCACCTGAATGATGCGACACAGCGCGGTTTGCTTGGTCGCTATGTTCGTCAGCACGATGGCATGGCCAGTGCGCACGCGGGCGCGCAGCTTGACGACGGCGCCGCGCGGGAAAACGATCATCGTGCTCGTGTCTTCCTCGAAAGGTTCCACGTGCTCGGTCGATTCGAGAACCACCGCGGCCACCTGCGAGCCATGGATCCGAACCGCAACGTCGAGGCCAATCGCCTCGGCTTCCAATCCGTCGCTGCCTGACTTGGATTTCGATCCTGCCGAGGAAATGGGAAGGTCAGTCGTAATCGTGGCCATCGCGCTCTACCCTCTATCTGTGATTTTCGTGGGAGGCGCAAGCGAAGGCAATAGTACTGGACTTTTTTTTCGGAACACTGTCCCCGCGAACAGGTACCTGCTCCGCAATCCAAGGAATTATTTTGGTCAAGAAGCCACGCGGCAATGTCCAAAAGCAAACTCGACCGGCTACGTTGCCCTCGGTTAAGCTCGCGGAGCGGTTGACGAAAGCAGCGTTCGCCAATAAAGTAGTATGCGGGGCCGTGCCCGTGGCCCTATTTTTGTGAATGGCCGGATGGGAGGTCGTACAATTGGCAGTACATCAGATTCTGGATCTGATTATCCTGGTTCGAGTCCAGGCCTCCCAGCCAACTCTTTAGAATTAGTGGCTTAGGCTCCTTCCTAAAAGCAAATCCTAAGAAATCTCCGCAACTCAGTATTAGGTTTCGGAGGATTTGCGCATGGCCCAGCCCAAATACACCGTCTATAAATATGTCTGCTTCAAAGACGGCTCTTGGCGTTACTGCCGAGCGGCACTCTACGCCAATCGCACCATCAGGCCCGGTGTCGTGACCGTCGGAGGCAGAGGGGAGAAACATCCGGAGGGCAACTACTATCTCGCCTGCGGCGGAGAATGGATTCCTGCCGGGGCTAACGCACTGACTGCACAACGGCAACAACACGCTCTGCTGTCGGGCAATGCGCTGGGATACGAACTCTACTCCGGGAGGCCCGTGCCGAAAGCCGCCGTGGTTCAACCCCAAGAGCCCGTTGCCAACGGGCGCAAGAGAGTCAAGGATGAAATCTCCAAATACCTCGACGACATGGTCGCCTCAAAGCCCGCAATCGGCAGCGCCAACGGCGATCCTTTCGCGTGCCGTGAGCGCCTTGCAAAGTTTGTTACCGAGCAAGGCATCGCTCTTGACCCGGCTTCGCGCCGATAGAGGTGAGCGACATTCCAGGCAGCGGCCAGCAAAACGAGGAAGCTGACGCTGCCGACAGCCGAGCGCCACATGCAGATCAGCGCGAGGTGGGGGAAGCAGGGCTACCGTATTCCTAGTTACCCATAGTATCTACGTATGTAGCAGATACCACGTGGTATTCCGCCGAGGCGCGCGAGGCTATTGCCGGGAAGATAAAGCGTCTCGCGAAACGTGGCGATGTGTTTGTGTATTTCAAGCATGAAGAAACGCCGGACGGGGCGCTCCACGCGGGAGAATTGCTTGGTCGAAAGTAACATCGGCGCAAGGCTTGGAATGCTGGCTCTTTCGGCGCAAAAAGAGAAAGAAGAAATGAGGGGAGAAACGCGGCTTTATAGGAGCTAACAGAGGCGGCCTTCCGAACGCCTGCCAGGTGAAATGCTCGCGCGGCCCGGGCGTTGTCCGCGACTACCTTTCAGGCACGGCTAAATAGAAGCGGCGCGCCGAGCTTGGAAGTGTAATTTGGCCTATAGCGCTCCGCGTTGTAAAGTTTCACGACATCGACCTTGCGCGGGCCGTGGGAAGAATCCGGCAGAGGCATGTGCGCATAGCAGCCTTCCCTTACGCCAACCATGCGGCCCGTGACGCCATCGCGAATGAGATCCAAAGCGATGTTCGCGAAGGTTATCGCGACGAGCTCATCGATGGAGTCCGGCTCGCCACTGCGCAGGTCGTAGGTCAAGTCACTGCTCATGGTTTCCTCGCCCGTCCGCTGTCGAATCTCCTCCGCCAATGCTTGACCGATGTCGGCTTTCTTGGCGTGGCCGTAGGCATCGGCTTCGCCAATTTCGGCAACTTCATGGTGCTTCCAGACAGCTCCTTCGGAGACGACAACGAGAGCATAATTGCTGGGATTCTTCCGCTTATCTTCACGGAGGAGCGCGGAGAGGTGATCTAGGTCAAACGGGTATTCAGGTATCAAGCAGCGCGTCGAGGTTGCGTAAGCGGTGTAAAGAGCCGTGAAGCCGGAATCGCGGCCAAAGATGCGGAAAATGCCGATGCGTTCGTGCGAGCCGAGAGTGGTTCGTTGCCGCGTGATCAGCTCCTTGGCGCGCGTGACGGCCGTGGAAAAGCCAATGCAATATTCGGTGCCCGGGACATCGTTATCCATCGTCTTCGGTATGGCGATCAGTGGCAGTCCCGCGGCGGAGAGCACGGAAGCAAAACCAAGCGTATCGTCTCCACCGATTACGATCAGGCAGCCGATGCCCAAGCGTTCCAGGTTGCTGATAACGATCGAAGTCATATCGTAATATTTGCCGTCGGAGGGGATAGTCTTCAATTGGCCGTCCGAGATATGCGCGGGTAGTTTGGATGCGGGGATGCACCGGGGATTGGTCCGTGAAGTATGGAGCACTGTGCCACCGCTGCGATCTATGGTTCGTGTGTTCTCCCGCGTCAGCGGACGAATGTATGCCGCGTCCATTTCGACCGACGCGTCCATGTGGGTTAGACCCTGCCATCCCCTGCGAATACCGACCACTTCGCGTCCCATTTCGTCCGCGCGGTACACTGCAGATTTGATCACGGGATTCAATCCCGGAACATCGCCACCCCCTGTCAAGATGCCAATTCTATTTTTTGCCGGCATTGGTCTCGCGCTCCTTACGGCTGCCGAGGGCAACCTCTGGGTGAGTTGAGCGTTTCATGCGTACCCTATCACCGAAGGGCCCCTATTGTGCCAGACAAGAGAATATTATAGCTGCACGGGGAAAGCCCTCGTGCAGCTAGAATGAAGGTAGTGCTGGTCAAACTCGCTGGTTATGACTGTCGATTTGCTGCGGGTAACGATTTGGGTTTACCGCGTACCGCCAGGACTGCGGTTCGCTCTAATCGTGGGCGTCAGGAGGCGGAAGCCTAAGAAGTTTTAATACTTTGGTACCGCGTTTTTGGGCTTAAAAACGTGACTTGACGCTTATCGACGTTCCTGGGGCTTTTGCCCAGAATAGAGTCATGTCATACAAAGGGGAATACTGCCGCCAGCAACAACAGCAAGATGATCGGCTTAACGCACTTCATGTTTCCTCCTTAGCCTAGAACGATAACCTCGCGCTGAGCTGGACCTCGCGTCCCGGCGTCATCGCCGTGGTGATGGTGGCAAACTGCACTTCGTTCACGAAACGGTTGGACGTGCCAAGGTTGGTGTGGTTCAGCGCATTGAAGAATTCGCCGCGGAATTGGAAATCGGATTTCTCAGTAATACGAAACGTGCGTTCGAGCGCGAGATCCAATGTCTGCATACCGGGACCATATACGGAATTCCGTCCTACGTTGCCGAACGTGAAGGCCGGAGGAGTTGTGAATGCCGACGGATTGAACCATTCCGCAGCCGTGTGCGTGCCAGGCCCAAAAACAGGCTGCCCGGTCATGTTGGCGCGGATGGGGTTTTCCCCCAGCAGAGTGCCGGAATTCGCGGTGTCGCCGAAAACAGAAATTGTGAAGGGCAGACCGGACTGGATCTGGAAAATGGTGGCGAAGTGCCAGTTTTCGGTCACCCGACTGGCCCAGGCCATGCGCCGATACGCAGGAATTTCATAGACGCTGCTTAGGGCAAAGCGATGACGGACGTCGCATGCAGGGCCCTTCTCTGCGTTTAGATCATTGTTGTTTTGCGGAATCGCGGATTCATCCATCGGAGAACGAAAGTCCGGCGCATTCGTCAGACTCTTGGCAAATGTATAGTTCGCCAGAAGGCTTAGCCCATGGGAATAACTGCGGCGCAAGTTGATGTAGCCCGCGTCATACCAGCTCTGCGCCGTATCTTCCAGAAGATTGATTCCGCTCACGGGGAAACTCAATGTGCTGTCGCCCGGCAACACGCCGACGTTCCCTGGAAGCGTGGTTCCAGGCACGAAGCTTAGCGTCTGCAACGGGCGCCGCGGCTCGATTGGTCCTGACCCGGGAGGGGCGTTGTTGATCAAGTGCGCGCGTTGCAAGTGAAATCCGCGAGAACCGATGTAGCCCACCTCCAGAATCGTGTCTTTGCCGAGGCTTTTTCCCACGTGGGCGTTCCACTGTTGGACATACTGAGCCGGAGCATGCGGATCAAACGCTGTGAAACTTACCGTCGTCTGACCCAGCACAGGCTGCCCAAAATTGAATCCGGAAGCGACCAGCGCAGCAGGAGGAATGAAATTGTTGGCTTGCTGCGTTTCCGGGAAAACATACGGAATGTTGTGGCGCTGGTTGCACCAGGTATTCAGATCAACGGGGGTATAGAAAATTCCGTATGCTGCATGCAAAACCAAGCCCAGTCCGGGCAGGTCTTTCGCGATTCCGATTCGCGGGGCGAAGTCATGTTTATTGGAATACATGAGTCCACTGGGAAAACCCAATTGGCCGCCGATGAACACGGATGGGGTTCCATTTTCGAAAATCAGATTGGAATTTGTGTACTGCCGATCGTACAGCGGACTTTCGTATTCGTATCGCAAGCCGATCTCCAGCGTGGTCGTCGGCGTCATCTGCCAACTGTCTTCGGCGAACGCATCGGCTCCCCAATTGGCCAGATTCATTTGCGGAATTCCCGCTTGCCTCTGCTTCGCAACTGGGAGGCCGAGAAGAAGGCTCGCGAGTGCCGAGCCGGTGCCGTCATTCGACTCCGTTTGCGTCGTGAACCCGTTTGTGAACTGATAGAAGCCGCGATTCTGAAAGAAGTCCCACATCGGCCAGATGAAACGGCGAAAACTGCCGCCGAACTTTAATCCGTGCCTTCCCCGCTGCCAAGAGAACGCGTCGCGCGCCTCAATCGTGGTGTCCCAAGCATGCATAGGAGTGGCCGCAAACGAATCCCCCATGCCGGAGTATCCCTGAACGGCAAACCACGGAGCGCCCCAGGCTCCCTGGCCTCCAAAACCGATTCCCTGTATGCCAAGCTGCCCGACAATGTTATTCGCCCCGTCATTCTGCGATGTGCGGTTCATCGAGAGCCGCGACACGGCGAGCGACGCCGTGTTCACCTTGTCGTCGGAAACGATGTGGTTCCACGACAGGACCGACTGCTGCGAGAAATTGTCGTAGTTCGCGCCAAACCCAGGCAGATTCTGCGGCGTGAAGCCGTTTTCCCCGCTGAGCGAGTAGCGAAAAAACGCGCTATCGCCGTTTGCAAAAACGCGGTCCACGCGAACCGTCCCCTGATCCGCGATTTCCAGCCCATTGCGCACATCGAGGTAGTTGTTTGAGTCCACGCCCGGCGCTACTGGCAGATTTGGCTGCGGCGAAAACTTCGTAAGGAAAAACTCCGCGGCGGAATTGATCTCGCTGGGTGGGATGACGTTCGCCTGCCCGTTGTAGTTGAATTGATCGCGAATTACGGGCGCATTCGAAGGGCTTGTTGGCAGATTCGGGTTGTAATTCGGGTTGGTATGCGCGGTGCTCGGATCATAAATGGAGACGCCAGTCTGACTGAAGTCGCCATTTATCTCCGCCTGAGTGGGCACGGTCTCGATGTTCGTCACGGCCATGGCGTGCCGGAGACCTTCGTAGTTGACAAAGAAAAACATCTTCTTCGTTGCCAGAGGTCCGCCAAAAGATCCCCCGAAGTTGTTTTGTACCAGGTGATTCTTGCCCATGGAATCGAACGTCGTCGCATCCATGGCGCCGTTTCGAAGGAATTCGTAGACTGTTCCGTGATAGTGGTCCGTGCCGGATTTGGTCACGATGTTGATCTGACCTCCGCCGGCGCCGCCCATGTCCGCCGAATAACTGCTGGTTTCCACCTGAAATTCTTTCACCGCGTCCGGCGAAAGGCTAAGGTTTTGGGTATTGAACGTCGGGTCGGTATTCGTGGCGCCGTCAAGCAGAAAGAAATTGGCATTCGGACGATTGCCGCCGATGCTGACGGCTGAGCGCTGACCGGGACGCCAGTAAAGTGGGTTCGATTCCCCCGTCTGTGCGCCAAAGCCCACGTGCGCGCCGGGAACCGTAAGAACCAGGTCAATGAGCATCCGCCCATCGAGAGGTAGTTCTCGGATGGACTCTGGTTCGACTACCTCTCCCACGCTCGCGTCGGCTGTGCGCATCACGTCGGCGGAAGAGCCGCTGACTTCAACCGTGCTCTTGACCGATGCGAGTTTCAAACGCAAATCCAGCGCGGCCTGTTGGCCAACTTCGAAGCGCAGGGTCTGCATCAGCGGTGCGAATCCCGCCGCTTTGACCACGAGACGATAGTCGCCACGCAAAAGACCCGTGAGCTGAAATATTCCAAGCTCGTTCGTGGCCGCTCGGCGCGCCGCAGATGTGTCCACCGCAGTGAGTTGCACCAGCGCACCCGCTACGGGACTGTTCTGCGGGTCAACCACGCTGCCACTCAGGGACGCATAATTGCTCTGCGCGTAAACACAGGGCGCGATCAATAGTAGAAGACACAGAATCGGTTTTCGCAATTTCGGCCCCCGCAAAAATCCCGGAAAACGCTTCGCTTTTCGATTCCGAGCGACTGCAACAAAAATGCTCGAGCCGCTTCACAGACGCAAAGACCATGTCGTTGGGGAGGGATTAAACGGGACGGGGAAAACAAACGCAATACTGCAAAAGTATTAGCAGCCTTCCGGGAGGGTAAGTTGGCGCGAGGGCGGCATGGTAGTGAACGAAGCAGCGCATTTCAATGAATTCTTTTCGCGGTTACATCATGCCAGAATCGCCTAAATCTTCATTCCTATCCCGCGTCGCACCCACAGTAAGAGCTGGAGTCCGGCCGTGCGCGTCAACACAGATCCGGTCCACGTATGGAGCTGACCAATTTTTCCGGTGGCTTGCCGTGGATCCGACTGATGGGTCAGCCCATGTTGTTTTCTACGATCGGCGCAACGACCCGCAAAATAGGGCGAAAACCTTCACTCTGACGCGTCCGATTAACGATGGGAAATCCTTCCAGACTTACGCTTGGACTACCCAGCCGTTCGACGCAGCAGGTGTTTTTTGGGTGAATACGCGGGGCTGGCTGCTTTTGGCGGGCGCGTGTACGGCGTGTGGACTGAAAAGCCTACGATTGGGCCAGCGCAAGCCGGTGCTCCGGGGCGCTCAGGTCCAGATTTTATCCAGAAGAAGCCCCGAATACTGGAAGCTGCGCGGAACCGTTATTCGTATTGGAGTCGCGGACTTCAGACGAGCTAGGAATACTCCGATTAAATAGAGTCGGCGTACGACCTATCTTGTCGTTCTAACTGTACCCATAAGGCCGGTTTCTTGAACCACACTCGGTGAGAGCCGGGCTACATCCGCCGATCGAATTCAAAAGCGGGTTCGCGCAGATTGCCGCAAGTCTCTTCAATTCTCCTCGCAACGGCAAGAACGACTTCATCTTCAAACGGCCGACCGACGATTTGCACTCCGATGGGCAGGCCTTCCGGAGAGCGCCCTACGGGCACGACTGCGGCAGGATTACCCAGAAGGTTGAACCACTGGCTGTAGCTCATGGCCTGTAGATATTCTACCTTGCGGCCGTCGACCCTCCACTCCCGCTCGCCGTGGCGAAAAGCGGGGATCGCGCAGACCGGGCACAGCAAAATCGGATATCGCTCCATCTGCCGAAGAAACCGACCGCGCAAATCATCACGCTCAAGCAAGGTATTCATCAGCTCATCGACCGACAAAGGCGGCTCCTTGCGCACAATGCTGATGAACTCCGTCAGAATGGGACTCAACTTCGATTCGTTGCCTTGGATGAGGGGTCTTAATACGAGTCCTCCCGCACGACCGAAAAGGTTCCACCAGAGCCGCCGCGCGGTTTCCAAATCGTTCGGGAGAAATTTTTCAACCGTCATTCCGGTCTGTTTCAGCGCATCTGCCGCAGTGCGCACGGCGGCGCGCGTCTCTGGCGTAACCGGAGTGACGCCGTCTTCTTCGAAAAATCCGATCCGCAGTTTGTCAATTTCCCCTTCGGTTGGCTTGCGAACTGGAACAGGCGAAGATGATGGGTCACCGTACTCAACTCCAGCCATGGATTCGAAAAGAATCTCCAAATCGCCCACTGTGCGCGCCATCGGCCCGACGACGCCCAGTTGCGCAAACGGTCCTGCCGAAGGCGGAAAATGTCCCGTGGCAGGAATGCGGCCCGGTGTTGGTTTCAGCCCGCAAATGCCGCTGTAATGTGCGGGAACGCGAATCGATCCCCCGCCATCGCTGCCCACTCCGGCGGCGGAGCAGCGCGCGGCAATGGCCGCTGCTTCGCCGCCGCTCGATCCTCCTGGTGTGCGCTCGCTGTCCCAAGGGCTGCTTGTTCTTCCCGTAACGACGTTATCCGTCTCATAGGCCATGAGGAGTTCCGGAGTGTTCGTGTTTCCGAGGAGAACCGCGCCCGACCGGCGGAGTCGCGAGATAAGCGGGGCATCGTTTTCAGCGATATACCCAATGCGCAAGCGCGAACCGCACTCGCATGGCCACCCAACCACATCGATCGAACTCTTAATACTTATCGGGACGCCGTGCAACGATCCCAGCGGCCGGCCCTGTTTTAGCGCAGCGTCCGCTGTTTTTGCTTGCCTTCGCGCTCCCTCGGCGTCCACGTACACGAAGGCGTTCAGATGCGGATTCAGTCGCGCAATTCGTTCGAGATGAGCTTCCACAAGCTCGGTAGGCAATATCTCTTTTCGCCGGATTGCTGCGGCCATGTCGCCCGCTGAGAGCGAAGTCATGTTTTTGTGCGGCCCCTGCGCATCGTTCTGCAATGCAAATTCCCCCGCGTGTTGAAAACCGTGACTGTATCACTCGCTTGATGAATGGTATGTCACACCTTGCTCTGTAGCGCGCACGCCCCGATTCGGAAGAACCCCGACCACGAATTGCAGCAAGCGCGGCACGCCGCACAGAATCGTTCTTGCCGTACTCGCTGCAGTGCAGCCGGCTAACGATTCGCTTGCGGCGAAGGCAGGGACGCAGACGCTGTCTGAGGGAAACGCCGCTCAAGCCAGGCGCGCGCCTCGTCTGGATGATAATCGAACGGGCCCAGCCCACCGCGGTAAACGATTTTTCCTGCCCTGTCAATGATGTAGATTCGCTCTGGCCACGCGGCATATGTGTGATCAGCGGCGTTATTCATCGTGTCGACGGCAATGGGAATCGGAAAATGGAAGCGCGTCACAAAATCGTTGGCGATGGCCACGCGTTGGGAAAACGTGGTCGGTTGCGTGTAGCAAATATCCTCGGCGACGTTCGACTTCATCTGCCATTCGTCCTGCGGATGCGCCTCGCGGATGTAGACGGTCAGAAAGTCGGCGTGATTTTTATATTGGTCGTAAATCTTGACGAGATTTCCAATCTCGCGGCGGAAAGGCGGTCAAGTATAGCTCCCGAAAATTAGAACGAGCGGCCGCTTGCCAATCCGGTCGTGCAGATTAAAAGCTGTTCGTCCATCGAGCGTGTATACGCGAATGTCCGGCGCGCGATCGCCCACATGTAAATTGCCCTCGCGCCACTGCGGCAGCGCATAACGCAGGAAGCCGTAAACATCTCGCGGACCACCCATGAAATGGGCCAGCACAAAGTAGGCCGCCAGCAGCAGAAGCAACGCGCTACCGAGAAACCATTTCCACACCCGCCGTCTTTGCATCGTTCCGTCTGTGTTTACGCGAGAGCGAATCGCCGGTCAGGATGGTACGCGAACCTCGCGATGTCAACACATTCTATTGGTCAACGTAAAATATTTACGAATAGTAGTTTCATATTATTGCGGCGCGTGCCGAAATCCGATTAACTCCTGCATCGTGCCGGACTTCCATCTTGATTAATGTCGAATCGAATGCTAAACGCTTGCATGAAGCGGGAACGAAAAAGCTGGCCGGCATTCACGTGTCGCCGGTGCTTCTTGTGATCTGACCGCTTCCGAAAGAACCATGAAGAAACTTCGGGTCGGACTTCTCGGCGTTTTGTTCTTCACGGCCTTGTATGACTACATGTGGCCGACGCCGACGATTCATTACTACGTTTTCGTCGTACTCCACCTTGCCGCAGGAATCGCGTTTCTCGTTCTAGTTTTCCCATTCTTCCGGACGATGTGGCGCGAGTCCGGGCTCATGGAACTCGCGGGATGGGGTTTGCTCTTGGTGGGCGGTGCGATCGGCATCGTTCTGATTTTTACGGGGACGCCACGCAACAAGTTTCCGATTCTATACGCGCACATCATCGCATCGGTCATCGGCGTGATTTTTCTTCTTGGTACTTATGCGAACCGAAAAAACTGGCGCGTCGCGGCATCTATCCCAGTTTCGCTGCGCTGGGGTTTGATTCTCATAATTTTCGCGTCGGTTTCGTATGGCGCGTGGTGGACGCGCAGCCTGCGCTGGCAAGACTCGTATAAGATCAAAAACCCGCCAATTGCGCCTTCCAGCATGAATCAGGAAGGAGGGGGACCGTCAGGACCGTTCTTCCCCAGCTCTGCAACCGTCGCCGGAAACGCCGAGATTCCAAAACAATTCTTCCTGGAATCCGAGACATGCAAGACCTGCCACGCCGACATTTACCGCGAATGGCAAAGTTCCGCACACCATTACTCCTCGTTTAACAATCAGTGGTATCGCAAGAGCATTGAGTACATGCAGGACACTGTCGGTATCCGGCCATCGAAGTGGTGCGCGGGCTGCCACGATCCGGCGCTTCTCCTGACGGGCATGTTCAACCGGCCGGTCCGCGAAATCGAGAAAACGCCGGAGGGCCAAGCGGGCCTGGGCTGTGTGATGTGTCATTCGATTGAGGCTGTTTCCTCGACCATGGGGCAGGGCGGATACGTTCTCCAGTACTCGCCGCTGGATAGGCTCGCCACCAGCCGCAATCCCGTGGTGCACAGCCTGGTTGATTTCCTCATAAAGCTGAATCCTGAGCCGCATCGCCGCGCCTTTCTGAAACCGTTCATCAGGAATCAAACGGCCGAGTTCTGTTCGACCTGCCACAAACTGCATCTCGATGTCGCGGTGAACCATTACCGGTGGACACGAGGCTTCAATGAGTATGACAACTGGCAGGCGAGCGGGGTATCGGGCGACGGAGCGAGGTCTTTTTATTATCCGCCGAAGCCACAAACCTGCACGGATTGTCACATGCCCAAGGTGCGCTCGACGGATTTCGGTAATTATGACGGCTTGATTGATTCTCATCGGTTCCCAGCGGCTAATACTGCTCTGCCATACGAAAATGAGGACGCCAAGCAACTCGACACGGTCGAGAAGTTTTTGAAAGCCAATCAAGTGAGTGTCGATATTTTTGGGATTTCGCCGGAGCAGGCAAAACCCGCGCCGAATCGCGCCACGCGGGTGGCAAATTTCAACCCTATGCCACAACTCCAAACCACTTTCGGCGTTGGCGAAGAATCGGAGTTCACCGCGCCCAAGGGCCAGGAAGGATTCGCCACTCGCGCGTCACAACTCACCGCGCCCTTCGGCCGCTTTCCGGTCGAGGTTCGGCGCGGCGACACGGTGAGAGTAGATGTGGTGATCCGCACACGTGGCGTCGGTCATTTCTTTCCGGGCGGGACGATCGATGCTTTCGATCTTTGGCTGGAACTGAAAGTCAAGGATGAAAGCGGGCGCACGATTTTCTGGAGCGGCGAAGCGGGCCAGAACGGTAATACGAATGGGCCCGTTGACCCGGGCGCACAATTCTACCGCTCGTTATTGATCGATTCTCAAGGCCATCCCATCAATAAGCGGAACGCGTGGGCCGAGCGCGCCGTCATTTACGTTCACTTGATTCCGCCCGGCGCCGGCGACACGGTTCACTATCGCGTGTATATTCCGAAGGACGCTGGCAATCGCATCACGCTGACAGCCAAGTTGAATTATCGAAAATTCAGCTGGTGGTTCACGCAGTTTGCTTTCGCGGGCATTCACGATCCCAGCCAGCGCCATCGTGATGTTTCGCCGGGTCACGACGATACCAGATGGGTTTTCACCGGCGACACGCGAGGTGATTCTGGAGACCGGCCCGGAATCCCGAACGTACCAATTGTCGTTATGGGTGAAGACCACGCGGAATTGCAAGTATTGCCGTCGACCGCACCACCTCCCAAGCCGCGCGTGGATGTACAGGCCGCGGACTGGCAGCGGTGGAATGATTACGGTATTGGGCTGCTGCTGCAGGGCGACTTGCATGGCGCGGAGGCCGCTTTCGAAAAAGTGGCGCAGGCTGTGCCGAACCGCGCGGACGGCTGGGTAAACATGGGCCGCGTGCAGCTTCAGGAAGGGAACTTGCCTCACGCGGAGAACGTTCTGTTGCAGGCTCTCAAAGTAGCGCCGTCCGTTGCCGGCGCACACTTTTTCTATGGGAGCGTGTTACGGGATCAGGGCCACTACGACGCGGCAATTGAGCAGTTCAAGATCGCGCTAGGGCAATATCCCAATGACCGCGTTGTGCGCAACAATCTCGGCCGGACTCTCTTCCTGGAACGCCACTATGCCCGCGCTGTTCGTGAATTTCAGTCCGTGCTTGCAATCGATCCCGAGGATCTCGATGCGAATTACAACCTCATGCTCTGTTACAACGGCCTGGGCAAGCCCGGGCGTTCTCACGACTATGAGGTGCGCTATTTGCGCTTCAAGGCGAACGAAGCCGAGGACGCCTTGACCGGTCCGTATCTCCGTGCCCATCCTGACGACAATAACGAACGGCAGCCGATCCACGAGCAGACTTCCGCAGCGATTGCGGAAGTGCACTCGCCATATCGTTCCAGCGATGCACCTAAGTCGAAAGGTTGGCGCCGATGACGCGCGGTCCCGTCAGAAAATTCGTGCTAATTCTCACAATTTGTACCGCGTTTTTTTCTCTGGCTGGCCTGCGCGCCGGCAAAAAGCCCGTGGCGCCTATCACCTTTGAAGATGTAACCCGGTCCGCGGGAATCCATTTTGTCCATGACAACGGTGCTTTCGGGAAAATGTGGCTCCCGGAGGCGATGGGGTCCGGAGTCGCGTTTCTCGACTATAACAATGACGGCTGGCAGGACATCCTGTTGATCAATGGAGAAGGCTGGCCGGGGCACGGCGGACGCCATTCCATAATGGCGCTCTACCGTAATAATCACAATGGAACATTCACGGACGTGACCCGTCAAGCCGGTCTGGCCGTCGCAATGTACGGTATGGGCGTTGCGGTCGGAGATTATAACAATGACGGCTGCGACGACATTTTTGTCACGGCCCTGGGCCAGAGCCATCTCTTCCGCAACAACTGCAATGGGACATTCACCGACGTCTCCAAAAAAGCTGGCCTGTGGGGACCGAACGAATTCAGCACCAGCGCGGCGTGGGTCGACTTCGATCGCGACGGCCATCTCGATTTGCTCGTCGCGAACTACGTTCAGTGGACGCCGAAAACGGATATTTATTGCACCCTCGCCGGCAGGACCAAATCGTATTGCACACCGCAGTCGTATCACGGCACATCGCTACGTCTCTGGCACAACAATGGCGACGGTACGTTTACGGATGTTACGCGCAAGGCGGGCCTGTACGATCCCACGTCAAAAAGCCTTGGCATTACGATTTTGGATGCGAATCAGGACGGCTGGCCGGATATTTTCGTGAGCAACGACACCGAGCCCAACAAGCTTTACATGAACAACGGCAACGAGACTTTCACTGAAAAAGGGGTCATGGCGGGCGTCGGCTTCAGCGAAGACGGCACTGTGCGAGCGGGCATGGGAACCGATTCCGCCGATTATGATCGTTCGGGCTATCCAAGCATTCTGGTCTCGAATTTTTCGAACCAGATGCTCGCGCTTTACCACAACGAGCGAAACGGTTTGTTCGTGGACGAGGCGCCGAATTCCGAGATTGGCCGCGAGAGCCTTCTTACACTTGGCTTCGGCTGTTTTTTCTTTGATTATGACAATGATGGATGGCCGGATATCTTTGTCGCGAACGGGCACATTGATCCGGACATCGAGAAAGTGCAGCGCCAAGTCCGATATGCGGAGCGCCCGCTGCTCTTCCGCAATCTGGGCGGCGGGAAATTCAGCGACGTCACGTCAGCCATGGGCGCGCCTTTCGATTCTCCCCGCGTTGCCCGCGGCGCTGCTTATGGGGACGTCTACAACGATGGCAAACTGGACATTATAATTTCGACCAACGCTGGCCCGACGTATCTTTTCCGTAACGAAGGTGGAGCGAATCACAGTCTTCGCATCAAGCTGGTTGGGACCAAATCGAATCGCGACGGCATTGGCGCGGTGGTCAAGGTGGTCTCGGGAGGTTCCAGCCAGTCGGAAATGCTTAAGAGTGGGTCGAGCTATCTTTCCTCGAGCGAACTTGTACTAACGTTTGGGCTCGCGCAAAGTACAATGGCAACCGCGCTCGAGATTCACTGGCCGACCGGGCACGTGGATCACCTGAAAAATGTTTCCGCGGGCCAGACCGTGACGATAAAAGAAGGACAAGGGATCATCGCCGCAAAACCGTATCAGAAGGACTGAGGCGACCATGTACCGAAATCCTTATCGGCTTGCGATTCTCGGTGCGGCGCTCATTTTCTTATTTCTCCTGCCATTTTTCACACGGCAATTTTCTCCGGCGCAGTCACTCCGGCAGCGACGGACTGCGAACGCCGAAGCGGTAGCGCACAACAACCTGGGCGTGGCCTATATGGATCGCCAGGAGCAAAAGCGGGCACTCGCGGAATTCGATAAGGCCTGGGCTCTTGATCCGCATTTGTACGCCGCCCGGCTTAATCAGGCCATCGCCCTGCTGAATCTTCAGCAGTATCCGCGTGCGCAGTCGGTCCTGGACGAAGCTGCAAAACGCGAGCCGAAAAATCCTCGCGTGTGGTACAACCTTGGACTTCTAGAAAAATCAAACGGTCACGCTGATGCTTCTGCGGCGGATTTCGCGCGCGCCGCCGAGATCGACCCGGCGGACGCCGACACGCAGTATTTTCTTGGTCAGGATTACATGGCCGCGCACCAATATCCAAAGGCCATTGCAGCATTCACTCGTGCTCTCAAGATCAATCCGTTTCACGTCTCGGCCGAATTCGCACTGGCACAAGCCTACCAGCGTTCCGGAGAAACGGCGCGCGCTCGGGAGCATCTCCTTCGATTCCAGCATTTGGTCGCGATGAAGCTCGGCGCTCCAATGAGCCTCACCTACGGCGACCAGGGAAAATATTCGCTCGCTGGAATAATTCCTCCCGAAATCGAACAAGTCGGACCTGCGATTCCCGTGCATTTTGTCGATGTGACTTCACAGTCCGGTTTGCCTACTCGTGCCGCGCCGCAGAACAGCCAGACGAGCGCAACAGACGGAATGGATTCTCTGGGATCTGGTGCATGTGTTTTCGACTACGATGGCGACGGCCGTCCCGATATTTTTTTGGTGAACGCGGATGGAAACGGCCGCCCCGCTCTCTATCACAATCTGGGCAATGGAAAATTTGAAGATGTGATCGCGCGGTCCGGAATAAAAATTCCCGGCGGCGGGATGGGCTGCACGGCCGGCGATTACGATAACGACGGGCATCCTGATCTTGCGGTGAGCTACAACGGCGGCGTCGCCCTCTTTCATAATGATGGTGACGGAAAATTCCACGACGTGACTGCCAGCACGGGAATTCGTGTTGCGGGACAGGCCATGGGCGTGACGTTTGTAGATTATGACCATGACGGCGACCTCGACCTTTTCGTCGCTCGCGCTCCTGCGACGGATGCTGCGGATACTTCTGCTTCTATGTCGGCGTCAACAAACGAGCTCTGGCGCAACAATGGCAATGGCACATTTACGGAGGTGACGCAGCAAACGGGTTTGGACGGCCCTGGGCCGAGTTGGGGTGCGGTCGCGAGCGACATCAACAATGATCGTGCTGTGGACTTGGTCGTGGCCGCTTTTCACGGAGCGCCCGTTGTGTATTTGAATCCTCGCGAGGGCAAGTTCCACGCGGAGCGGCCTTGGGCGTCTCCGATGCCCGCTCCAGCAGTTGGCGCACTGGCTTTTGACTTCAACAAAGATGGCTGGATGGATCTGGCATTCACGCACTGGAGCGCGCCTGGACTTTCATTATGGCGCAATGTTGACGGGAAACAATTTGTGCCGGTCGCGCTGCCAAAGCTCGATTGGTCGCGCGGCTGGGGCTTGGCGGCGGTTGATTATGACGATGATGGTTGGATCGATCTTGCTGCCATAGGCTCGGATCCTTCTGGCGGCCACATTGCCCTTCTTCGAAACCAGGGTGCCGCTGGATTCCGCGATGTTTCAAAGGAAGTCGGCCTGGACAAGATACATCTCGCTCACCCGCGGTCGCTAGTCGCCGCGGATTTTTTTGGCGATGGAGCAACCGATTTGCTGATTACGCAGAACGGCGGGTCGCCAGTCCTGTTGCGAAACGTGGGAGGCAATCGCAATCATTGGCTCAGGGTTCATCTCAATGGACTCAATGACAACAAAAGCGCGATTGGCGCCGAGATGGACGTTTTCGCGGGACCGATTCGCCAAAAATTCGAAATATCGTCAGCCTCAGGATACCTCGGACAGAGCGACACGAACATCACCGTCGGCCTCGATGGCGTCGCAAAGGTAGATATCCTCCGTATGCTGTGGCCCACCGGAGTGCTTCAGGACGAAATCGGTTTCCCTGCGGATTCTCGCCAAGCGATTACTGAGCTCGACCGTCGTGGTAGCTCCTGCCCCATTCTGTTTGCCTGGAATGGGCACAAGTTCCAATTCATCGCGGATATTCTTGGCCCAGGCATCGTGGGGCATTGGGTTGCGCCGGGCCGCAGGAATATCCCGAATCCCGCCGAGTACCTTAAAGTGAACGGTTCCAGCGTCCGGCCAAAAAGCGGCCAGCTCAGTTTCCGTCTGCTTGAACCGGAAGAGGAGCTCGACTATCTCGATCAAGTTCGCCTTCTTGCCGTTGATCATCCAGCGGATGTCGAAGTCTATTCGAATGGCCGTTTCGCGATGAATCCTCCGTTCCCGGTTTTCAAGGTGATTGCCAGCCGCGATGCTCACCCTCCGCTTGCGGCATGGGATGATCATGGCCGTAACGTTCTTCCGCTGTTGCTTGCGCGCAACCATCAATTTGTCGCTGGTTTCGACGGCCCACCCTTTGCAGGTTTCGCGAAGCTGCACTGGCTCGAACTCGATCTCGGCAACTGGAATCCGCGGCGTCCATTGCATTTGATTCTCGACGGCTTCACCGACTATTTTTCCGCGAGCTCCTTGTACTCGGCTTGGCAGGCGGGAGTGAAACCGATCCCACCTTTCATCGAAGCCCTCGATGCGACTGGCCGCTGGCATCGCGTCGTGAACGATATGGGATTTCCTGCAGGCTTTGAACGCACTATGACGGTTGACCTGACTGGAAAGCTTACGCGAGGGACAAGAAAAATCCGCATCGTAACGAACCTGAAAATCTATTGGGATCGCATCCGAATCGACAACTCCGTGGGCGCGCCCTATCGCGTCATGAATGTACCTTTGGCGAAGGCTCAGCTCGAATTTCGAGGGTACCCGCGCTATATCGAAGGCAAAACAGCGGGTGATTTGAGTTACGTTTACGACGAGGTAAGCGCGACCGGACCGTACGCGCGCCAGGTCGGCAATTATACGCGCTACGGAGACGTCGCTTCGCTTCTCGATCACGTCGACGAAAAATACGTCATATTCGGTTCCGGCGACGAAGTGGCGGTGAATTTCGATCCGTCCTCGCTACCCGCCCTTCCCCGCGGCTGGACGCGCGATTACTTTTTCTACGCCAACGGCTTCGACAAGGACATGGATTTCTATGCCGATTTCGGCGGGACGGTCGACCCGTTGCCGGTCGATACGCTTGCTTCGTACCCCTACCCCCGGGGAGTCGACTATCCAACCGATCCCAACCACCTCGATTACCTCTTGCGCTACAACACGCGTGCCGTTTCCGGGGCACCGCCGGCGTCGTATCACTTCCAGTACTATAAGAAGGGACCTTGAACGTCCGAACCCGATGAAGCGAAAAATTGCGGTTATCACGACATCGAGAGCCGACTATAGCCACTTGTATTGGCCCTTGCGAGACTTGTCGAACCATGCGCAAGTGGATTTGCGAATCATCGCGCTTGGCTCGCATCTTTCCCCTGAGTTCGGGTGCACCATTCGAGAAATCGAAAAAGACGGCTTTGAAATTAGCGCGCAGATTGAATGCTTGCTCAGTTCCGATACGGACGTCGGAATGGCGAAGACGATCGGAGTCGCGACCCTCAGCCTGTCCGACACGCTGGGGCAGATGCGGCCAGATCTGCTTCTGCTGATCGCCGATCGTTATGAAATGCTTGCCCCCGCGTCGGTAGCGCTGGCGTTGCGCATCCCCATCGCGCACATCGAAGGCGGTGAGATCAGCGAAGGGGCGATTGACGACGCCGTCAGGAACGCGCTTACAAAGATGAGCCACATTCACTTCACATCCACGGAGACCGCGCGTCGCCGCGTCGTGGCCATGGGAGAGGAGGAGTGGCGAGTACACCGCGCCGGTGCGCCCTCCCTCGATCACCTACGGCGAAGGCGCTTGTACACTCGTGACGAGCTGGAGACCAGCCTCCACATTGATTTAGGATCAGCGGCGATTATGGTCGCGTACCATCCGGTCACGATTGCCCGCGATACCGTGCGTGAGGCGGACGCGCTCTTTGAAGCCCTCGCTTCACTTCCTCAGCAACTGTTTTTTTGTTATCCGAATGCCGATGCGGGCAGCCGAACTCTAATCGACCGCACAAAGTCTTTTCTGTCGGCCTGCGGGCGTGGAGCACTCTTTGTAAATTTGGACGCGGTCACGTATTGGAGCCTTCTCCACTGCGTCGATCTCATGATTGGTAATTCAAGCAGCGGAATCATGGAAACACCGTCGCTTGCGTTGCCTACCGTCAACGTCGGACTCCGCCAGGAAGGCCGCGAGCGCGCCCGAAACGTCCTCGATGCTCGCCCCAACGTTGATTCCGTTCTCGAGAAAGTACGAATTGCCATGAATCCGGAATTCCGTACTTCCTTACAGGGAATGTCGAACCCATATGGACACGGGCACGCCTCGGAGAAAATTGTCGAAGTGCTCACTACGGCGCCTCTTTCCGAGCAACTCCTGATGAAACGCTCCTCGGGTCTTCCTCGTTCGGATGGTTCGGGGACGGAAGGAAACGGCGCTCCCGCGATTCGCGGGGAAATGAGCGCCGAATGAAGATAAGGGGTTGGAGCGTAGCGTATCGGCGTTATAGTCTGGGAACGTGCGCCCCATTCAGCGGTCTCCGACGCTTGGCCTGTTCCTCGGCCTGATCATCACGCTCGCCGCCGTTGTGGCTTATTCCGCATATATCACGCGGCAAATCTCCGGTTTGCGGGAGTTGCAAGATAATCTGGCTGGCCTGTATCGGAAAGATTCGCTTCAGCTTTTGCGGATCCAGAATGACCTCAACTCACTAGGACTCGCCCTGCGCGACATGCTTGCCAACGATGAGCCGTATCCATTGACCGCCTGGTCTGCGCAATTTCAGCAAATCCACACCGACCTGGACGACGCTCTGCGGCGCGAACAGCAGTTCGCTGTGGCCCGCCGCACGCCCCAGCAAATTTTGAATCTGGCGAATTCCTTTGCACAATTCTGGGACGCGGTGAATCGCACTTTCGCTCTCGCGCGCAGTGGCAATGAAAAAAAGGCGCGCGAACAGATTCGCATTTCGCTCCAGGCCCGGCAGTCCTCTTTGACCGCCGCCGTGGCTCGCCAATTGGTCGATAACAATGAAGGCGAGGAAGCGGCCGCTCTGCAAATCGGGCAAATCTACGACCGCGTGCAGCGGCAGGTCTATTTATTCCTTACGGCGATCTTGATTGCGATATTGCTGACTAGCCTTTATTTGATTCGTTCGAACCGCCGTGTTTTTTCGCAGCTTGACGCACTGTCGAACCAGCGCAGCGAACTTGCACAGAGATTGATTTCCACTCAAGAGTCGACTCTCCGCTACATTTCCCGCGAGTTGCATGACGAGTTCGGTCAAATCCTGACGGCTATTGGTTCGATGCTCAGCCGCTCCGAAAGCTTTGCCCCGGAGGGATCGTCGCTCCGCTCCGATCTTCGCGAAGTGCGCGATATCACGCAGACCGCCCTCGATAAAGTGCGCTCTCTTTCCCAGGCCTTGCACCCCGTGATGCTCGACGAATCCGGCCTCGAAAGCACGGTCGATTGGTACGTTGCCACAGTCGAAAAGCAAACCGGCGTTGCGATAAGCTACGAGAAATCTGGTGTTCCCTTTGCGCTGGACGGAGCCGCGTCCATTCACGTTTATCGAGTCTTGCAGGAAGCATTGAACAATGTGGCGCGGCATTCCGGAGTTAAAAAAGCATCCATTCGGTTACGATTTTTGGACGATGCCCTGGAACTCGAAGTGGCGGATCGCGGCGCGGGATTCGCGGGCCGAGTGGCAAAACCGGGCATCGGGTTAGTCGCCATGCGCGAACGCGCGGAGCTCCTTGGCGGCACGATTGAATTTGCCCAGCCAGCCACGGGTGGAACTGTAGTTCGCTTGCGAGTTCCGAGGGATCGATTGGCATCATAATGCTAGATAAAATTACAGTCCTATTGGTCGACGATCATGCCCTGGTCCGCCGGGGCTTTCGGCGCATGCTCGAAGATGAGCCGGATATTATAGTCGTGGGCGAGGCGAGCGATGGCAAAGAAGCGATTCGCCGCGCACGTGCTCTTTGCCCGCGCGTAATCCTGATGGATTCTGCTTTGCCTCATATCAGCGGTCTCGAAGCGACGCGTCAAATCCTCGCGGCGGCGCCTCAGAGTTTGATTTTAATGCTGAGCATGCATTCGGAAAATACGCTCGTCCGCCAGGCGCTTGAGGCGGGCGCCAGAGGATACATTCTCAAAAATGCCGTGGATCTTGACCTGGCCGCCGCGGTCCGCCGTGTCGCGGCCGGCGAAATCGTGCTTTCTCCCCAACTATCGCATCCCTCTGCGCTGAAGGGCGAACGAAATGCCGGCCTTACCGCGCGCGAGATCGAGGTACTGCAACTGATCGTCAACGGCAAGTCGAACAGAGAAATTGCCGAGCAGCTTGATCTGAGCGCGAACACCGTTTCTGTCCATCGCGCCAACATTATGGACGCGCTGGGAATCCACAAGACGGCCGAACTGGTCGTCTACGCCATCCGCAACGGTCTGGTGAACATCTCGTGAACCGCCGATCATTTCTCCTGGGGCTTGCGGGACTCGCCTCTGCGGCTAGCTTGCGGCGAACTGAAGGGCAGAGGATCCTCCAGCCCCCGTCGACGAATCCTGGATTTCGGTTGGTGGACGTGACTTCGCGGGCCGGCATCCACTTCGAACACAATACCGGCGCATACGGGGGAAAGCTTCTGCCAGAGACACTGGGTTCCGGATGCGCTTTTCTCGATTATGACGGCGACGGATGGCAGGATCTCTTGCTCATCAATGGCATGGATTGGCCGGGGCATAAACGGAAGCGCAGCACGATACGCCTCTATCGCAACAATGGCAACGGCACTTTCGCCGATGTCACGCGCCGAGCCGGCCTGGATCTCGAAATGTACGGGATGGGCGTCGCGGTGGGTGACTACAACAACGACGGCTTCCCGGACATTTTTATCACCTGCGTAGGGCAAAATCGCCTGTTCAGAAATACAGGGCACGGAACTTTTGTTGACGTGACTCGCGAGAGCGGGCTGGGAGGCCGGGAACGATTCAGCACATCCGCGCTGTGGTTCGATTATGATCGCGATGGTCTTCTCGACCTGTTCGTATGCAATTACGTGAAGTGGTCCGCTGCGGACGACGTGTTTTGCAGTCTTGACGGGAAGCACAAATCCTACTGCACGCCGGAAGCTTACCGGGGAGAGACCTGCTGGCTCTTTCGCAATCGCGGAAATGGAACTTTTGAGGACGTCACGGCAACAAGCGGGATTTTCGACACGAGTTCTAAGTCGCTCGGCGTCGCTATGCTCGATTACAACGGAGACGGCTGGCCCGACCTGATGGTTGCCAATGATACGCAGCCCAATAAGCTCTACCGCAACCAGCGCAACGGCACGTTCAAGGATGTAGCAGTGGAAGCAGGCGTCGCATTCAGCAATGACGGCAAGGCTCGCGCCGGCATGGGAGTAGCCGTGGGCGATTTCAACGGCTCAGGCCTTCCCGGAATAGCCGTTACCAACTTCGATGACGAAATGATTGGTCTTTATCGAGCGTTAGGCAAAGGTTTGTACGAAGACGTGGCCATCCAGAGCGGCGTGGGACTTCCGTCGAAGAATACATTGGGGTTCGGATGTGTGTTTGCCGACATGAATCTGGACGGCGCGCTCGACCTCGTCGTCGCCAACGGCCACATTGACGAAACGGTGCGGAACATTCGCGGCAATGTCGGCTATGCGCAGCCGCCCCAGCTTTTTCTGAATGACGGCAACGGTAATTTTCATGATGTCGCGTCCGACGTTGGAAATGAGTTTGTACGCCCGAAGGTAGGGCGCGGTTTGTGCTACGGCGATTTTGATCGCGACGGCGATCTCGACCTTCTAATGACCACGAATAACGGTCCCGCGTGTCTGTTCCGCAATGATCAACTTTCGGGAAATCACAGCATTCGATTCCGCCTGGTCGGCACCAAATCGAATCGCGACGCCATCGGAGCGCGCGTTCGAGTCTTCCACGGTGAGTTCAGTCAGTCGCGCCTCGTAATGAGCGGCTCCAGCTATCTCTCGCAATCCGAATTGCCCGTCACGTTTGGCCTGGGTAAGCAGGGCCGCGCGGATCGCGTCGTTATCGATTGGCCGAGCGGAAGAACGGAAGAGTATAAGAACTTGGCTGCTGGGAAGCTCTATCAATGCGTGGAAGAAAAGCGCATCACGCCGCTCAATGGCTTCTAGTGTTCATTTTCCATCGGGCCCTTGAGCAGTTTGTTTTCAGCGACCTCCATCCAAATCCTTTGGGCCGTTTTAACATCCTTTCCCAAGCACTACGGGATTCTTCAATCCCATACGACAGTAGGCAAAGCCAGTGTAAACCGTGAAGATCGGATCAAGATGTATCCTCCGTTTGGCCCACCTCCATATCTGATAAATGCCCCCCCCCCGCATGGTTTGCTGTTTTCTCCCCTTGTCGGTCACGACCACGTTAGCCAACCCATTAAGCGGATCCAAGATTGTGCTCCAGCCGCAACAACTCGCCGGTCTGAATACAACGGAAGACATTGTCTCGAGGGAGTGCCAGCGGCTTGTCCATCAGTACGTCCAGCGGGTTCCATCCCGGCTTCCAAACCATGCGCCAGTCCGCGACAATCGTGCCGCAGGTAGCCAGCAACTCGTTAGATCGGATTCTACGGGAAGTTTCCTTAAAGCCATCTTCAAGGGAAACAACAACCAATCTACCGCCCGCACCTGCCATTGGCCTCGAACCAAGCGGTTCGAGGTAGGCAAGATGTAAGCCATCAGCAGAAATCGCAAAGGCAGAAATCTTGCGACGCACATGAATCCGCTCGCGCTTCCCCTGGCAAACAGTCCAAATGTCGCCATCGCGCAGGAATGCGTAAAACAATCCCTTAACTGGGATTTCGTCTTCTCATAACTAAACGTCGCGCTCAGATTCGTATTGCCAACTGGCCCGTCATCTCTTTGATTCCGCAATCAAGCCGCGGTAGTACTTCTGCAGTACGTAGAAGGCCTCTTTGCGCTCGCCGCGATCTGAAATCAGTCCCTTGCGGTTGTGCCAGGCCTGCATAACGGGCAGGAAACGGCGCGGTGAATGAAAGTCCATCAGCACCCACGGTGACATTCCAGCCAAAAAGGGAATTTGCTTAAGCATCGTAATCTGGTGCTTGTAAACACTGGCCTGATATTCCTCTGTCCAGCGGGTATCCGCATCGCCGTGGTTACCATAAAGAGCGTCCGCTCCAAACTCGCTAAATATCACAGGTTTATTATAATCCGACGTCCATTGCATGTGATCGGCGTCTTCGGGTCGTCCCTCGTACCAGCCTATATATTCGTTCACGCCGAGAACGTCTATTACCTGGCCCAGCGGATCACTCAGCAATCGTTTCTCAGGCCCTTCGTTTGCAGCCGTGTTCATCGCAGCGGTGATGAGGCGCGTCGGGTCGAGTTCTCGAGCCTCCGTGGCGAGACTCTGCAAGAATCGGAGGCGTGCGGAGGCGAGGGGAGTTTCATTCCCAATCGACCACAAAATCACCGACGCGCGATTGTGGTCCTGGGCGATCATCTCCCGCAATTGACCTTCTGCATTCTCGAGTGTGCCGGGGTTCGTCCAGTCGATGCTCCAATAAACGGGAATCTCCGACCAGACAAGCAGGCCCATGCGGTCCGCCAGGCGGACCATCGCGTCGTTGTACGGATAATGCGCCAGGCGAACATAGTTGCATCCGAGTTCCTTCGCCCAATTCAGCAGGATCCGGTCTTGTTCCGTCGAGAACGCTCTTCCGCCAGTGAAAGGTGCTTCCTCGTGCATCGAAATGCCGCGTAAGAAAATGGGTTTGCCGTTCAGAAGAATTTTCGTAACGCGCGTCTCGATGGTGCGAAAGCCAATCTGGTCCGCAACATTATCTCCGGCTGCCGATAGAGTTACGCGGTATAGCTTGGGATCAGCCGGTGACCAGAGCTCGAGAGCCGCGCGGAAGTGAAATTCCGCATATCCTTTTGAATCTGTCGTGACAGTCTGCCTGATTTTCGCTTGGGGAATCTCTATTGAAACTTGCTGGGGCGCCGTTGCTCCTTCGAGCTGTACCCAACCGGCGACCTCGCTGGTCGATCCCTTCTGCAATTGGACAAAGTAATCTTGGATGAATGTATCGGGAACTTCCACAAGCGAGACGTCGCGAGTCAGGCCGCCATAGTTCCAGAAATCCGTGTTGAGCGCGGGGACGCCATCTTCATGGCGTGTGTCATTCACGGCGACAACGATGAAATTCTGGCCATCATGGATAGTATTGGTAACTTCAAAGTTGAACGGCGTGAAACCGCCCGTGTGCTCGCCAAGTTTCTGGCCGTTCAAATAGACGGTCGCGTGATAATTTGCCGCGCCGAAGTAGACGAAAGTTCGTGTGTGCGCTCGCTTGTGATAGAGAAAACTCCTTTCATACCAGAGCGTCCCTTCGTAAAAGAAAAGCTCCTTCCGTTGCGTGTTCCAGTCGCCGGGAACCTTCAGCGTTTGCGAAGTATCGAAGTCATATTCGACAAGATCCTGTTTGTTTTTGGGTTTCCTGTTTTCGTAGAACCGCATGCCGAAGCCGGAGTCATACGGATCGACGATGGTTCTCCACGTCCCGTTGAGGCTGATCGTCGCGCGGCCCGGTATGTTACCGATTAAATTTGATTGCGGCGTCGCGCTGAACGCGGAGCCTGCTAAAAAGCATACGAGAAGCACGATGCGTTTCATGGTTGCCTTCTTCCAATCACTTTGAGCGACGGATATGAATAGTGAGTTCAACCGCTGACCGATTGTACCGTAGGCGCGCCCACGAAACTTGAGCGCGCGGCCATGTGCCATTGCACAGCGTTTCACTGTTTTATACGCGGGATGGCTCAAACGGATCGTCAAAACCGGAACGTTCCAGGACAAATCCGCACCTGCCATCGGGTGTGCAGAGAATGTATCGAATTCCCCGACGGGCGCAAATGTCCCGCGTGGAAAAAGAAAAAAGGGAGGCCATTGCTGGTCTCCCTCACGAACAACAGGGCCGATTCCGCACCCAGAATCAGAAGATGAACTGCAGCGTGTACTGGATTTCACGGGCGGGACGAGCGCTTTGAATCTTGCCAAAGCCGTTCGAAATCGCAGTTTGCGCTGGATTCCCGTTAACGTCCAAGCCACTCGCAACGATTTGGGTCGCTGCTGTCGTCGCAACCCCCGGCGTGCTCTCCGGAAGAGTGGTGCCCGGAGCTACGCAGGAACCCTTGGTGCTGGAAGCAAAGCCGTCGCCTCCTCCCACGCGATCGTAAACCTCTAGCTCCGCAGTCGGAGCGGAATAGGTCTTGCCATTAATCCAGGCCACCGCCGTCCATCGGTGACGCCCAGCCGATTGCACTTCGCGAAGCGTAGTCGCAACAATTTTCAGTTGCGGATATTTTTCCATCACCTGTTCGGCCATCTTCAGAAAGGCCGCCGGATCGAGTTTCGACCCTGTCCCCACCTCTGGCCCCCGCACTCCGAGACCTTTTTGCAAGTCCTCCTCATTGCCCACCAGCACGTCCACATTTTTCACGATTCGGTCCAACACCGATCTCGCCCGCTCCTCGCCGCCGCTGATGTTCCACAACTTGGACCGGTAGTTCAGGTCGAACGAAATCACCGCTGCGTCGGCCCGCGCCGCTTGCATGCCCTCGATAATCAATTCGCAAGTTGTAGGCGAGAGTGCCGCAAAGATCCCGCCGCTGTGCAGCCAACGTGTGTGCCCCGAAAGAATCGCCTTCCAGTCGAAGTCTCCCGGCTTCAGCAGTGCTCCCGCCTCGTTGGCCCGGTTGTAAAAAACGACCGGCGGTCGCGCCCCAAATCCCCGATCGCTGTATACCGCTGCCATGTTCGGGCCGTTCACTCCGTTGTTCGGGAACCGTTTGTAGAACGGTCTTACGCCCATCGCCCGCACGCGTTCCGCGATCAAATCGCCGATCGGATAGTCCACCATCGCTGTCACAATTCCAGTTCGCATCAGAAAACAATCGGCCAGATTGGCAGCGCAGTTGAATTCGCCGCCGCTCACGTGAATTTTGCATTCGCTGGCCTTGCGAAAAGGCACAACACCAGGATCGAGGCGATGGACCAGCGCGCCAAGCGCCAGAAAATCCAGCTCCGCTTCCTCGCGGATCTCCAAAGCGCGATTCATTCTCGTCTCCAGGGATCAGTCCACGCCTGCGTTCGCGTCACCCAGTTCGTTCATCCCGGAGTGATGTTATCACCTCCCCCGCGCTTGCGTCTGCACTTGTACTCGTCCGCAGGATCAGTGGATCGGGAGTTTTCGTTGAGATTCCCAGCTCTTCACATTCCGCGCTTGGATATCTTCTATCCGACCGGCGGGATTAATGGCGGGTTCCTGAGCACAGTGGAAGTGTACAACCCAACCGCCAACACTCAGCGGCACGGCCATTGCTAAGGATCAGCGGCTGTGGGTCGATTGGCTCCCGCAAACGAAATTTTCGTCTGGTCCTTTCGCGAGCAGCCGTTGAAGGGCAGATCAAAAGCAATTACGCTGCCCATGTAGCCTCGGTTGGTCTCGATTGTTAGGGTCATGAAGTCTCTCCGGATGCTCAACTATCCATCCGAGCAACGGCTCCGGAATCGCGTCGCGAGTTAGATTTTGATTGATACGTCGCTTGATCTCTTCATGGGTTAGACGCGTGGAGTCATCACTGGCTATGAAGCTTTCTGGTTGAAGTTCCCGCATGGCATGAGCGACAACACAAGGCCAAGTCGTTTGACCAGCCAATCTTTTCGGTGGGCTAGCCGGTTAGCAGTTAGAGCGATTCTTCCGCCTGCGCTTCGGATTCCGCATTTCCCAAAGATGTCCCTCCCGCAGAACGCCGCCCATCACGCATCCGACGGACGCGGACCGCTGCTTCTCATCTGCGGTACGCGTGGCGCGCGAGAATCAAACCTTGAACCAATTCGTTTCCCCTCAGCGCCAAATGTGACGGCGACGCTAGACTAAGGCCACATCTTTTTTCCGGGACGGCGCTTAGCCCACCCCGCGGCCGCTTGCCGCATCGCATTCGTGTTGTTAGAGTCAAGTCCTTGCGAACTGCGACAATTCTCGCGTTGGCCATTCTATTTGCAGCCAGCTCTGCGTCCGCGCTCGCACCGCCGCAAGAGTCATCACCCTCATCGCAAACCGCGATTGCATCGCTACCGCCGCAGCAACTCTATCAATCCCTCAGCACTCTTCCCGTCGACGCCACTCATGTCTACAATGTTCACAACCTCGTGCTGCGCCGCGACGGCGTGGCGTTCACATTCACCGACGGCGTGCTTGGCTTTCTCGCCCCTCTCGATGGCCGCGTTTCCGGCGCTGTATTCGTCGGGCGCGGACGCATCTTCGCGCTGCCACCCACTCGAGCGGAGCGCGCTTCCGTTCTGCGTTTTCTAAAGGTTCCTCTGGTCGATGTCGATTTCTGGCAAGCGTATCTACGTTTTGATGACGACACGGCGCAAGAAATCCAGCGCGACCTCGCCGAACAGAAAATCTCCGCATCGAACGATCCCTCCTTTGTCCAGAATTGGAATCCGATCGTCGCGAAACTCAATCCCGGCTCGTCCCTACGCATCATGCAGGACTGGCTTTCCGCCGCGCCGCGCCCGTATTTTTACGCAGTGTTGAATTCCACCACTGTCGGCGCATTCGACGTGGTCATCGATGAGCGTCACACGGAAACTGTCCTGATGGGCCAGCCGCACACCGCGAATGGCGCGACGTTCTTCGACGTTTGGACGTCCTTCGCCGCTCCGAACGTGCCACCTCATCAGGAAGATACCCTGCCTCTGGATTACGCGGTCGATACCACGATCGCTGACGACCTCAGCTTGACGGGCGCGACCACAATTCACTGGAAGGCGCTGCGCTCCGGCGAGCGTGTCGTCGAATTCGAGCTATCGCGCTTTCTTCGTGTTTCGAGCGTCACTGATTCCGCTGGCCAGGCGTTGTCTTTTTTCCAGAATCAAGACCTTCGCCGCCAGGAAATTGCGCGGCGCGGCAACGATCTGCTGTTCGTCGTTCTGCCGGTGGCCGCAATCGCCGGCACGGACTATCGCTTGCGAGTCGCCGATCAAGGCACAGTGATTGGCGACGACGGCAACGGCGTCTATTTCGTGGGCGCGCGTGGAAGCTGGTATCCGCACTTGGCCGGCCCGCAACGGTTCACTTCGTTCGATCTGAATTTTCGCTGGCCGAAGCGCCTGACCCTGGTCGCCACGGGTCAGCGCACAGATACCGAGATTGACGGCAACCAGCGCACTGGCGATTGGAAATCCACGCAACCAATGGCCCTAGCCGGTTTCAATCTTGGCGATTATGCCGAGCAGACCGTGGCAACGAAGCCAGTCATCAAAATGTTCGCGAATCAGGAACTCGAACAAGCCATCGTCGCGCGTCTGCAAGCCAATGCCGTGGGCCAGTTGCCTCCCAACACGTTGCCCAGGGCCCTCGCGGGGACTGAGAGCCTCGGCGAGGAAATCATGCCGAATCCGCCCGCCGTACTCAAGCAACTCGGTGGCAAACTGCTGGATTCGGTTCACTATTTTGAAACGATCAACGGCCCGTTCCCTTTTCAGGAGCTCGATGTATCCCCGATCCCCGGCTCGTTCGGCCAGGGCTGGCCGGGCCTGCTTTATCTTTCGACGCTTATTTTTCTCCCGCCAGAGGCGCAGCGGCAAGCCGGCGTAGCCGAACGCGCGCAGGAAGAAATTGCGCAACTCGTTCCGTTTCACGAGGTGGCTCATCAGTGGTGGGGGAATGTGGTGGCTCCGGCGAGCTACCGCGATGTTTGGCTGGAAGAGGGCATGGCGGATTACCAGTCGCTGATGTATGACGACACGCACCATCCCGCGAAGCATGAGTTGCAGAATTGGCTCGCGCGATATCGCGATACTTTGCTTGCGAAGGCACCCGGCATCAACATAGCCATCGAGGAAGCCGGCCCGCTCGATTTCGGTTACCGTCTCGATTCGTCGAAAACGCCGGACGCATACAACACCATCGTCTACGAGAAGGGCGCCTGGGTGATTCATATGCTGCGCATGATGCTGCGCAATCCCAGGGCGAAAAATCCCGACGCGCGTTTCGTAAAACTGCTGCGGTCAGTCTTGATCGAGCATCGTTTTCAAACGCTTTCGACGGCGCAATTCCAAAAAAACGTCGAGCGCGTGATGACGCCGTCAATGGATCTGGAGGGGGCTCATTCGATGGAATGGTTTTTCGACGAGTGGGTGCGCGAAACGGGAATTCCCAGCTACAGCACGAGCTATCAAGTTCGTTCGCGCGGCGCCAGATTTGAAATCGAAGGCACGCTGCAACAGGACAATGTCCCCCGTGTTTTCACCGAGTCCGTGCCCATTTATGCCGCGCGCGCCCAGGGAAAATTGGCGCTGCTCGGGCACGTGATCACCACCGGTCGCTCAACAAAATTCCGCTTCTTCGCGCGCTTCCGCCCCGTGCGCCTTGTCATCGACCCCGAGCACACCATCCTCTGCCGCGCAAAATAACGCCATCTCGCGAATTTAGAGTTCTGAATTTCGACAGGACCGCTTACGCGTGGAAATGCCCGGCGTGGCGAATCTCTTTGCGGTAATCCGGCGCGCAAATTTCCACTGTGCGGCACATTTCATAGAGCCGCGAACGAATCCGCGTGCCCACGCGATCCGTCAGCGAATCCTCGGCGGCCGCCGGCCGCGCCAGGGAACCGCGCGCCGCTGCTGCCGCTGGCCCCGATGGAATCGGCGCGGGTACATCGAGAAAATTCGTGGTGAGCAGCGTGACGCGATGCTCGTTGTAACGCGTGTTGAGGATGTGCCCCACTGTTTCCAGCGCCCACAGCGACGGCTTCGACGAACCCAGATCATCGAGCAGCAACACCTCGGTTTTCAAAACCGGTTCGAGCACGCTCATCTCGGTCGAATTGCTTTCCGGGTTATAGCTGTCCTGAATTTGTTTCAGCAGCTCGCGATAATCGTAGAAAAGTCCGCTGTGCCCGCGCAGAATAATTTCCTCGAGCGCCGCCACCGCCAGATGCGTCTTGCCCACGCCGCAAGTCCCTATCAGCAGCAGCCCATGTTCCGTGCCTACCGGAAAGTCGCGCGCGAAACCTTGTACTACCAATTTCGCTTGCTCAAGGCTGCGATTCCATGCCGCCGCTTCCGCGCCGGAATAATCGAGATCCGTATCGAAGCTTTCAAAGTTGCAATGCAGATAGCGTTTCGGCAGCCGGGCGCGCTCCAAAATCCGCGAATGGCGGTCGCCCACTGTGCAATCGCAGGGAACAGCCCACACTCTTTGCGGCCCATTCGCCTCGTTGTTATTCCCCCTGGCGCCATCGGGGCTTGTGGCTGCACTGCTGCGCGTTCCCTCGCGATGAATCGAGGCCTCGTCAGGCGGAGCTAAAACTCGTGTTTCCCCATTCGGCCCCGGCTGCTCGACCACCCTCCAGCCCGTGCCGCTGCAATTTGGACAATCTTCGCGCGCCATGAGGCAAGGATATGCGTAGCGTGCCCATCGCGCAAGCCGATCCCCCTGTGCAAACTTTCACGAGCTGTGGATACCGCAGTCCGCAACCGCGATTCGTCCCTGTGTGCTATAATGGGCGCGTCTCGAAGAAGTCCGGATCGCGTCATCACAGTTTTGGCCGGTCGTTTGGCCTGTTTGACTATCCGTTTTCCTCGTGGCAATTCGCAGCACCTGGGCCGTGTCGCTTGCGCATTACGTTTTCGATTCAAGACAGAGGAGATTTGGGAGCATGAAGAACCTGTTTGTCGGCAACATGAGTTTCCAGACGACGGAAGCAGATTTGCGCGCGCTGTTCGCGCCGTTTGGAACGGTTACGCGCGTCCACTTGGCGATGGATCGGGAAACGGGCCGCGCCCGCGGATTCGCTTTCGTCGAAATGCCCAACGACGCCGAGGCGGCCAAGGCGATCGCAGGCCTCGACGGCAAGGACGTCGGCGGGCGGAATTTGAAAGTGAATGAAGCGCGCCCCAAGGGTGAAGGCCGCGCTCCGGAACGCGGTGGCCCGGGACGCAGCAGCGGCGGCGGTGGGAATCGTGGCGGCAATCGCGAGCGGTTCTCGAATGAGGACTATCGCGAAGCCGCGCGCCAGCCTCGCGAGCCTCGCTGGTAGGGGTGTTTGGGGGCTGACGCGCCTCGTAGCGCCGGCTTGTCCTGAGCGCAACGAAGGGCGTCTCGCCGGCGGTTGAATCTTAAAGAAGGGCGCGCCTTCCGCTCAACGCGGCTTTACCGTGTCCTGTGGGACAACGGACCGCCGAGAACGGCATCACAAATTCAAGGAGCCTCGATGGCTACACGATCGAAATCCACGTTTCAGAAACGCCAAAAAGAAATGAAGCGCCAGGAAAAGCAGCGCATGAAGGCGGAGCGCCGCGCGCAGAAGAAACTTGCTCCTCGCGCCGAAGGCGACGCTCCGGTCGAGAATATCACCAGCGAAAACATGTTTGACGATCCCGATATCGTGCCCGCCGACCCCTGGCCCCAGGCTTAATCGCCAGCGGGGTCAGCCCCCGCTTCCGCTTGGAGCATTCGCCCGCATCGCCATTCCTTAAGTTATCGAACCCGAAGCATAATTTAGCCGCGCGCTGGAAAGCACCCGCAGGTTATCCGTATTTTCGACTCACGCGCTGGGATTATTCTATGCTAATTGGATCATGGCCAATCGCACTGTTCGTCCGGGAGAATCGACCATGCTTAAATCTGGCAAACTCAAGCAGCGCTGGTTTTATCCGCACTCGCTGAGCATCGTCTCGACCAGCATTCTCATTCTGTGGATTTGTCTTTACACGGTCTCGAATCCCGCCACTCATGTCGGCTCGTTCTTCGGGAATGCAATCGCGGACTGGTCCGGCCTGGTCGTGATGCTGTTTGCCACAAAATATTTGTACGAGAAGGGTTCGGCCGAAAGCCGCCGCCTTCCAAAAACACTTCTCCGGCCTGTGCTCGAATTGCTCCGCGACCATTCCTTGAGCATTTTTCTGATCGTCACGGGCCTCGGCTGGGTGGTGCTCTTCGCGAAAATGGATGCCGGCAGTAAGTGGGGACAAGTCGTTGGCAATGTGGTCTCCGAATGGACGCAGATTTTCGGCGTCGTCATCATGACCAAGCGATTGATTGAGCGAAAGTCCAGGGAAAGCAGCCGTTGATTCCGGCGAGAATTACTTTTCGACGCGGATGGCTTTGGGAGGCATGGCGCGCACGATTGCATTACGCACAACACGCCGGTCCTCCGCCCCGAAACCTTTTGCCAGCTCGCCGCGCACGAATCCGATGAACGCTTCCATCTGCTGCTGCATTTCGGACATTTTATCGCGCATGTTGAGGATGATTTCGATTCCCGCTAGGTTCACGCCCAGGTCCCGCGTCAGCGTCAGAATCACTTCCAGCCGCTCCAGGTCCTGATCCGTGTATAGCCGCGTGTTCCCCTGCGAGCGCGACGGTGTCAGCAGGCCCACGCGCTCGTAAAGCCGCAACGTCTGCGGATGCAATTTGTAAAGCTCCGCGACGGCGCTGATCATGTATCCCGCTTTCGCTTTTTTTCTCGGCCGTACCATTCGCGGTACTCCTCGAACCGTCATACCGCCGCGCGCGAAAAGATTTCTTTGCGTGGATCTTCCTGGTCGTGCTTCGCCAAATCGCGGAGCAATTGCCGCACGCGTTCATCCTCCGGTCGCGGCGCCACGATCCGCACCTCAACAAGCTGATCGCCCCGGCGCCCCGCTCGCCGCACCGAAGGCGCGCCCTTTTCGCGCAATCGCAGCACTTTCCCACTGTTCGTCCCCGGGGGAATGCGCACCTGCGCGCGGCCATCGATCGTCGGTACATCGATTTTCGCGCCCAGCGCCGCTTCCGTCACGGTCACAGGCACGACGGTATACAGATCGTCCCCGCGCCGCTCGAAAAACGGATGCGCTTCCACGCGCGTGATCACGTACAAATCTCCCGCCGGAGCGCCGAGCGTTCCCGCATTGCCGCGTCCCGGAACGCGAAAACGCGAACCCGTCTGCGCTCCGGGGGGAATGCGAAAATCAATTGTGTCCGCGCGCCGCACGCGCCCCTCGCCGCCGCACGTCCGGCAAACCGTTCGCAGTCTTCCCGAGCCTCCGCAGCGGGAGCACGCAATCTGGAAGCGCATCCCCCCGCTCACTTGCGTCACCTGTCCGGAGCCGCCGCATGCGGGACAAACTTGCTGGCCCGTGCCTGGAGTCGCTCCCGTCCCGCGGCAGGTGGGGCAAACGTCCAAGCGCGTGATCGTGATTTTCTTCACCGCGCCGTGCATCGCTTCCGCAAACGAAATGTCGATCTGATATTCCAGGTCGCTTCCCGGCTCGGCCTGATTCGCCGCATGCGCCGCGTTCGCGCCGCGAAATACCTGGCTGAACAAATCGCGGAAACTTGTCCCGCCCGCGCCGCCGAAATCAAATCCGCCAAAGTCAAAGTGAACGTCTTCCGGCGCGCCAGCCCCTCCGCTCGCACCGCCCGGCGCTCCGCCATAATTCGGAGTGTTGAAGCCGAACTGGTCATACATCTGCCGCTTCTTCGCGTCAGAGAGCGTCTCGTACGCTTCCTGTATCTGCTTGAATTTTTCTTCCGAGGATTTATCGCCGGGATTCAGGTCGGGATGATATTTGCGCGCGAGTTTGCGGTAGGCCTGCCGGATTTCCTTGAGCGGCGCCTTGCGCGCCACTCCCAGCAGCTCGTAGTAATCCTGCTTGGTCGTCGTTGCCATTCTGGCCTGGCATCCTCACGGATCCGATTCCTTGGTCTTAGCCTGTTTCGTTTCGCTGCTTCGTTGACTCTGCGCTTACAACTTCGCCCAGCGCACGTTCCATTCGCCAAGCTCTTCGGCTTCGCGCGCCAGCTCTTCGCGCTTGCGGCGTTGATCGTCATTGCGATTGCCCATCGCCGCTTCTTTTTCGTTTGCGTGTTCCACCCAGCGATCGATCATTCCGACTCTCTGCTCGACGGTCGCCGGCTCCAAGCGAAAGCGCATCAGCGCTCCCGAAATCTCGACGGATCGCGGATGAAATTCCGCCGCCGCGTCGTGCTTCGTTTCGTAAAACATCCGCCGCCAGTCCGCCGAGGGCGACGCCGTCAGCATCACCTGCACCAAATAATAGTTGTCACGGACTTTCTGCACCGCTTGCGGCGGCCCGGCTCGCTTGATCCCCGCGGTTGTGTCCAAACTTTCCCCCGTCTCTCGCGCGTTCGTGCGGAGTCGTTTGTAAAGGCGGCGCTCCGGCACGCCTTTCGGCCGGAGCACCGCGCGAAAGTTAGTTCGGCTTTTTCGATTCGTCGACGTCGACAAACTCGGCGTCAACGACGTCACCTTGGCCGCCCGGAGCGCCGGAGGAAGCACCGGCCGCCCCGGAATTCGCGCCCGCGTTTCCATCTGGAGACGCACCCGGCGCGCCCTGTGCGCCCGCCGCCGCGCCTGCAGCCGACGTCGCTCGGTACATCGCTTCGGCCAGCTTGTGCGAAGCCTTTGTCAATTCCTCCGCTGCTTGGTTGAGCCGCTCCGCTCCGCCCTCCGCCAACGCGCGCTTTGCCGCTTCCACCGCTTCTTCCGCGGCTTTCACGTCCGCTTCGGCGAGTTTCTCGCGGTTTTCGCGGATCAGCTTTTCCGTCTGGTAGACCAGATTGTCGCAGCGGTTGCGCGCCTCGGCCTCGGCGATTTTCGCCTTGTCCTCGTCCGAGTGCGACTCCGCTTCCTTGCGCATCTTCTCGGCCTCTTCCTTGCTCAAGCCCGACGAAGCGGTAATGGTGATCTTCTGCTCCTTGTTCGTCGCCATGTCCTTCGCCGACACGTTCAGAATACCGTTCGCGTCGATGTCGAAGGTCACCTCGACCTGCGGCATTCCGCGCGGAGCCGGAGGCAATCCGATCAGGTGGAATTTCCCGAGAGTACGGTTCCCGCTGGCAACGGGCCGCTCGCCCTGCAGGACGTGAATCTCCACCGAAGTTTGATTGTCCGCGGCGGTCGAAAACATTTCCGCTTTGCGCGTCGGAATCGTCGTGTTTCGCGGGATCAGCACCGTCATCACGCCGCCCATGGTTTCAACGCCCAGCGACAGTGGCGTCACGTCCAGCAGCAAAATGTCTTTCACTTCCCCGCCGAGCACGCCGCCCTGAATCGCCGCGCCCACCGCGACCACTTCGTCCGGATTCACGCCCTTGTGCGGCTCTTTCCCGTTGAACAAATTCTTTACAATATCCACGACGCGTGGAATACGCGTCGAACCGCCGACGAGCACTACTTCGTCAATCTTGTCCGGCGTTACGCCTGCATCCGAAAGCGCCTGCTTCACCGGCCCTACCGTGCGCTGCAGCAAATCTTCCATCAGTTGTTCGAGCTTCGCGCGCGTCAGCTTCAATTGCATATGCTTCGGCCCGGATTCGTTTGCCGTAACGAACGGCAGATTGATTTCCGTCTCGACCAACTGCGACAGTTCGACCTTCGCCTTTTCCGCCGCTTCCTTCAGCCGCTGGATGGCCATGCGGTCCTTGCTCAGATCGATGCCCTGCTCTTTTTTGAATTCGGCAATCATCCAGTCCACGATCCGCTGGTCAATGTCATCGCCGCCCAAATGCGTATCGCCATTCGTCGACTTCACCTCGACCACGCCTTCGCCCACTTCCAGAATTGAAATATCGAACGTGCCGCCGCCCAAATCATACACGGCGATCGTCTCGTCTTTTTTCTTGTCGAGCCCATACGCCAGCGCCGCCGCGGTCGGCTCGTTGATGATGCGCAACACTTCAAGCCCAGCGATTTCGCCCGCCTGCTTCGTGGCCTGCCGTTGCGCGTCATTGAAATACGCCGGAACGGTGATGACGGCCTTCGTCACTTTCTCGCCCAGAAAATCTTCCGCGGCCGACTTCAATTTTTGCAGAATCATCGCCGATATCTCGGGCGGGCTGTACACCTTGCCCGAAATCTCGACGCGCACGTCGTCGTGCGGCCCACGCACAATCTTGTACGGCACGCGCTTCAGCTCTTCCCCGACTTCGTCATATCGCCGGCCCATGAACCGCTTAATCGAGTAAACGGTATTTTCCGGATTGGTGATCGACTGGCGCTTGGCCACCTGCCCCACCAGACGCTCGCCTGACTTCGTGATCCCTACCACGGATGGCGTCGTCCGTGCGCCTTCCTGGTTGGGGATAACGGCCGGCTCGCCGCCCTGCATCACGGCGACCACCGAGTTCGTTGTCCCAAGGTCGATTCCAATGATTTTGCTCATTGCTGAAACCCTCCTCACTGGGTCTGGCGTAGAATATGTGCGTCCATAACTGCTATCGATTGCGTGGCACCCACTCCGATGCGTATTCTACACATTGAGCATCCCATTGTCAAGTTTGTTGAATGCGTATATGCGCATGTACCCACGGCACTTAGCCTATATCTTCGACAAAAGCGCTCAGTGAGATCACCCACATGCTTGAAAAGTGCTGTCTGTTTCGCCATCTCAGTCGAACCAAATCCCCCCTCCTGGCATCTGAATTTAAGTACACCAAGTGCACACACGGGTTGCTGTTTAGTGACAGGTGGACGATTTACAGCATCCGTTGCGCGTGAATCGCGCTAGAATGCCCAATCGATTTGCATTGCGACGGGAGGAAAACTTGAATCGGACTTCGCTTCGCATCCTGGCATTGTGTGCTGCTGCGGCATCTCTGCTCTTCGTATTTGCTCTGAGCGTGCCTTCAGCCACGGCGCAGACTCCGGCGGATTGGAATCGCCTGTCCGCGGAAAAATCCCTCGGCTCGCCGAACGCGCCAATCAAGATCGATGTCTTCAGCGATTACGAATGCCCTGCCTGCGACCGCTTTTACGAAGGAACGCTCCGGCCGCTGATCGATGACTACGTGGCATCGGGCAAAGTGTACCTGGTTCACCACGATTTTCCCCTGCCGATGCACAAGTACTCTCGCGAAGCGGCGCGCTGGGCCAACGCAGCGGCGCGTATCGGCCACTTTGAAGCCGTGGACCGCGCCCTTTATGACAATCAGGGAGCGTGGACTGAAAACGGAACTCTCGACGGAAGCATGGAAAAGTTTGTTCAGGCGGCCCTCACGCCCGCCGAGTTCAAACGCGTGGAGCGATTAATGCAAGGCTGCATCAGCGACTCGCACCAAGAAATCAAGGGCTGCGCCGTGGACGCGGAAATTCAACATGACATCGCGGCGGGCCAATTGATTCCCGTCACTCAGACCCCCACATTTATTGTTTCGGCTCACGGCCAATCGTATCCGCCGGCCGCCGGCGTCATCTCATGGCCTTTAATGAAGCAGTTTCTCGATAAGCTTCTCGGCCAGAAATAGTTTTGGAAATAATCATGACGCCATCTTCTCGCTGGAGCGCAGGCCGAATCCTGCTGCTCATTGGCCGCCTAGCGCTCGCGGTGGTGTTTCTGGCCGCCGCATACGGGAAATTGCGGCCCCAGAGCGCCGTGCCGTGGTCTCTCGCGTCCCTGAAAATCACCCCTGCATCTTTAGGCCTGTCCATGACGTTCTTCGCCATGCAGGTGGATTCGTACCAACTCCTGCCGCCACGCGCCGTCAGCCCCTTCGCGCACGCACTCCCCTGGATTGAGCTGGCTCTCGGCGTGCTGCTTCTGGCTGGCTTCGCGTTGCGCTACGTCTCGCTCGCGTCCACGCTGTTGCTTGCCCTTTTCTACGCGGTGGTAATTCGCTCCTACGCGCTCGGTCTCACCATCAACTGCGGGTGCTTCGGCCCAAATGAAAAGCTCGACGCATGGACGCTCGTGCGCGACGGATTGCTGTTCGCCTTAGGCATCGCCGTCACCATCGCCGCATTCATCGTTCACCGCAGAAGCCACCCCGCACTCAATTCGCATCCCGAGCAAGCCATGCAGCCCTGAGCCATGTCGTTGGCTTTTGTAGGGCCCGACTATGACTTGCCCCGAGGAACGAAGGGTCGGGCCGCGGCACGCGAATGCGCGGCGTTGCATCCGTACAACCGCCGACAACAACTTTCCCTATCGCCCACGCCTACCCAGCCGTATCATTCAGCGAGAGCCTGCAATGAAAGCCCTTGACGAATATCTCGATCTCGCCGCGCAAGCGCACGGCCACCTCTGCGCCGGCCAGGTGCTCGGCGTGCGCATGGCCATGCTTGGCCTGCGCGAATTGGGAATCGAAGATCCGTTGCGCGAACGCAAACGCTTCGTCACATACATCGAAATCGACCGCTGCGCCACCGACGCCATCGCGCTCGTCACCGGCTGCCGCCTGGGCAAACGCAGCCTGAAATTTTTCGACTGGGGAAAAATGGCCGCCACGTTCGTCGATTTGCAGACGGGCCGCGCCGTGCGCATCGTTGCGCGCGAAGATTCCAAAGACCGCGCTCGCGTCATGTTCCCCGATCTCGATAAAGAACAGGCGCAGCAAAAGGCCTATCGCGCGCTCCCGGACGGTGATCTTTTCGAAAGGCAATCCGTGCGCGTCGAAATTCGTCCCGAGGATTTGCCCGGCTACAAAGCCCCCCGCATCGTTTGCGAAAATTGCGGCGAAGGCATCAACTTCAAGCGCGAAATCGTCATCGATGGACGTACGCTCTGCCGCGCCTGCGCCGGCCCGCGCTATTACGAACCCCTGAAGTGAATTCCGCACCGCAAACTCCAAAGACGAAATCGCGCTCGAAATCCCATTTCACAATCCCGCGGCACAGGATAGAATGGCGCGCTTTCATCAGGAGGCATTGATGCGCCCTTTTGCAAACGCGCCCGCTGCAAAAATCTCGTCCGTCGCCGCGCTCCTCTGCGCCGCGCTGATTTCAATTCCCGCTGCCGCTCGAGGCCAATCCTCCGCGCGGCCCGCCGCAAAGGATTTAACCGTCGAGCGCCTTTATAGTTCTCCGAGCCTCGGCGGCCAAACCTTGCGCGGCGGCGAGTGGGTTCCCGGCGGCAAACGCCTCAGCTATTTTCGCCCCTCTGCGCAAGCTCACGAAGACGCGGACCTCGTCGTCGTCGACGCGGCCACCGGCAAGACGACCGTCCTCGTCGGCGCGCAAAAGCTCGCATCGCTGATGCCCCGGCAAAAAAAACAGGTCGCGCAGCGCACTGGCTTCGGCCGCGCCATCGCTGCGAAATATTTATGGTCGCCCGATGGCAAATCCCTTCTCTTTATTGGCGGCGGAAATCTGGTGCTGTTCAACACGGAAACGACTGCCGTCAAACACCTCGTCAGCGGCGAGCAGGCAATCGGCGACCCGAAATTTTCCCCTGACGGCCAGTGGGTCAGCTTCACGCGTGACTACAACATTTGGGCCGTCAACGTCGCCTCCGGCGAATCGCATGCCGTCACGACCGGTGGAAAGGAATCGCTGCGCAAAGGCCAAGTGGACTGGGTGTATCCCGAAGAGCTCGACCTCGGCACCGCCTATTGGTGGTCGCCCGATTCAAAACGCATCGCCTATTTGCAATTCGACGAAAGCCCGGTGACGCCCTACCCGATCATTGATATGGCTTCGATGACCGGCGAAACCTTGACCACGCGCTATCCGCAAGCGGGCAGCGCGAATCCCATTCTTCGCGTTGGCGTGATTTCCGTGAATGGCGGCGATACCACTTGGATGGATACTGGCTCCAACACCAACATTTATCTGCCGCGCGTGAAATGGCTGCCTAATTCCCGGCAACTGGCCATTCAGCGTCTGAGCCGCTCGCAAAAGCGCCTCGATTTGATTTTCGCGGATGCCTCGAACGGCGCTTCGAAAACAATTCTCACGGAGACCGACAAATACTGGATCAACCTCAGCGAAGACCTCTACTTTTTCTCCGACGGCTCGAAATTCCTGTGGTCCAGCGAGCGCACCGGCTACCGCCATCTCTATCTCTACAGCATCGAGGGCAAGCTGCTCGCGCAGCTCACCAGTGGGGACTGGCAAATCTCGGACATTTCCGGCTTTGGTCCCGGCGGCGAGAATGGCCTCGCCGTTGATGAAGCGCGCGGCTACGTTTATTTCGTCACGAACAAGGACAACGTAACCGAAACGCAGCTTTACCGCCTGTCGCTCGCCGACAAGAGCCTCACGCGCGTCACGCATGGAGACGGTTCGAACTCCGTCGCCATGTCGCCGGACACCCGGTATTTCGTCGACGCGTTTTCCACCGCGATGGCGCCGCCGCGCCAGGACCTCGATCGCATCGACGGAACACGCGTTGCCGTCCTGGACGAAAATAAAGTCCCCGAGCTCGCCGATTACGACCTCTCGCCGGTGAAATTTTTCACCGTCAATGCCGATGACGGCACGCCGCTGCACGCCATGATGATTTTGCCGCGCAATTTCGATTCGTCGCGCAAATATCCCGTGCTCATCAACGTCTATGGCGGTCCCGAGGCTCAGGAGGTGCGCAATGTTTGGGGCGGCATAAATTTTCTGTGGCACGAGCTGATGGCCGAGAAGGGCTACATTATTTTCACCGTCGATAATCGCGGCTCGTATGGACGCGGCCACGTTTTCGAAACGCCGGTTTACCATCACTTCGGCAAAATCGAGTTGCAGGATCAGCTCGCGGGCGTGCGCTGGCTCAAATCGCAATCCTTCGTCGATCCTTCGCGCATCGGCATTTGGGGCTGGAGTTACGGCGGCTACATGACGCTATACTCAATTCTCAACGCGCCCAATGTTTTCAAGGCCGCCGTCGCTGTCGCGCCCGTCACCGACTGGAAACTCTACGACACGATTTACACCGAGCGCTACATGGGCACACCGCAGGGAAATCCCGAAGGCTACAAGGATTCGTCGCCCGTTACGTACGCATCGCACTTGCAGACAAAACTGATGGAAGTTCACGGCACCGGAGACGACAATGTTCATTTCGCAAACACCGCCGAGATGCTCAACGGCTTCATTGCCGCCGGGAAATATCCCGCCGCTCTGATGATTTTTCCCGGACGCGGTCACCCGATCGCTGATCGCCCCGCGCGCATCCAGCTTTTCGAGCGCATCACCCAATTTTTTCTGAAGAATCTCTGATACGCGCGCCCGTGGCTTCAGAGTCCATGCATCGCGCGCTCCTCGAAGTCGCAATGGCCGAGGCGCGTCTCGGCCTGGCGGAGGGCGGCATACCCATCGGAGCGGCACTTTTCGATCGTGACGGAAAACCTCTCGGACGCGGCCACAACCGGCGCGTTCAGGAAAACGATCCTTCCGTGCACGCGGAAACGGATGCGTTTCGCAAAGCGGGCCGCCAGGGGAATTATCGCGACAAAATCATGGTCACCACGCTCGCGCCGTGCTGGTATTGCAGCGGCCTGGTTCGCCAATTTCGCATCGGCACAGTTGTGGTGGGCGAATCGGTGAACTTCAGCGGCGGTCTCGATTGGCTGCGCGAAAACGGAGTCAAGGTCATTGACCTCGCGAATCGGGAATGCATCGACATGCTCGCTGCCTACATCCGAAAGAATCCCGCCGTGTGGCAAGAAGACATCGGCGAGGACTGACTCGGTTTTTTAACCGTTCCGCATCAGGCGGTTGGCTTCGGCGAAGGGCATGGCTTCGCCAAACATCGCGGAAAAATCGCCATCCTCGCGCAGCCGTTTCGCAAGGCGCGAAACAATCGTCATGGTGACGCGCATGGGGCCGCCGCCCACGCTGACGCGCGCGACGCCGAGCTTTTCAAGTTCGCGCACCGGCGGCGTTCCCGCTCGCCCCAAAATATTCAACGGCCCGCGGACACCGCGCACGAGTTGTGCAATGGTTGCCGCGTCGTTCACGCCCGGAGCGAATAAGCACGCAGCGCGAGCGTCTCGATACGCGTTCAGGCGCTCGATGGTGCGATCGGCCCGCGTCGACGGCTCGCCAACCTCTTCCAAATAGATATCCGTGCGCGCATTCAGCACCAGATCCACGCCCATTTTCTTCGCGGCAGCGACCATGGCGCGGATCTTCTCTTGCTGTAGCGATATTTCAAACAGCTTGCCCGATCCTTCGCCCATCGCATCTTCCAGATTCAATCCCACGGCGCCCGCCTCGACTACTCCGCGAGCGGTCGCGGCCATATCGTCGGGCGTTTCTCCGTATCCCGCTTCCATGTCCGCCGAAACCGGCACGGAAACGGCGCGAACGATCCGCGCCACCACTTCGAGCATTTCGTCTCGGGGAATCACTTGCCCATCGGGATATCCCAGCGAATTGGCGATGCCGGAACTGGTCGTAGCCATGGCGGGGAAGCCCGCATCTTCGAAAATCCGTGCACTCGCCACATCCCACGCGTTCGGAAGCACAAGAATGCGAGGTCCATGATGCAGTGATAGAAATTGTTTGGCTTTTTCGGCCTGCGTCGGGGAAGGCATCTCGGTCAATGCGCGTCTGAAACCTCGATACGCGCGTGCGGAATAATTATTCTTCTTCGTCCACGGAATGCGCGCCGACCGTTTCGTCCGGGATGTCGCCCTGCCGGCCCTTCACGCGATCATAGACGGTGTAAGCGCAGGTCGAGCCGAGCGCTTCGTTGTAATACGTCGGCACGCCGAGCGCCGAGCGCAGTTCTTCGTTGAATTTCCGCAGGTCGGCAAGCTCGTTGACGATGGCTGGGAGCTTGCGCTTGTCCCTGGTGATCAGAAATTTTTGGTAGCCCGCGTCCCAGAGCTGCGTAAATTGTCCCATCTTCATGATCGAGGGCAGCTCGGTCATTTGATAGTCGCCGTCGGGAGCTTTGCGGAATTCCGCGCCGCAGTTGTATTTTTCCACGCGCGCCACTCCGCCGGAGCTTCGCACCGTGAATCCAAACTGCGGCAGCGCCGCTTCGATTTTCTTCGCCGGAAATTTCCCGTTCACATACCACATGACCATACTAGAGTAAGTATTTCCATGCAGCCTTGTAAAGCCCAAAAAATCCGCGCGAATTCCCCTCGGGACCGCGCCGCAGAATCAGCGCTGCTCGTTCTTGAGAGCCAAACCGTCATGTGTTAAGGTTTTGCCCATGAATCCATACGCGTCGCATTTGGGAGACCGCGATCCCAAGCAAGTGATCGCCGCGACGACCGGCCAACTCGCTTCCGCCATTCGTACACTCGGTCCCGAGCGCGCGGAGCAGTCGCCAGCTCCCGGCAAGTGGAGCGTGCGCGAAATCATCTGCCATTTGGCGGATTGCGAAATCGTCTTCGCGTACCGCCTGCGCCAGGCGCTCGCCGAAGACCATCACGTCATCCAGCCCTTCGACCAGGACAAATGGGCCAAGGTTTACGCGGCGTATGACGCGCCCTCAGCGCTCGCCGTTTTTTCCTCCCTGCGCCGCTGGAATATCGCGTTCGCCGGCGCGCTGAAACCTGAAACGTTCACCAAGCACGTTACGCATCCGGAACGCGGTGAAATGCCCTACAAAGAGCTGCTCGAAACAATGGCCGGCCATGACATCAACCACCTCCGCCAGATCGAAGCCATCACTGCCCGCGTCGCCTCCGCGGCCTAGCGCGAATTTTTCAGAAGTTGCGTGACGTGCAAGGACTCGGGAAAGCGACGGTTCGGAAACGGCCCCACGCTCGCAAACCGCGCATGGGGTGCCCGCAAACCTGGGTTCGTCGACCTTCCGGAAGGATTTCAAATCGATTCATACGAGTTGGGCCAGGACAATGGGACAGAGGGCTTTATTTGGGACTGAGCCTTCGCCATTCCCTACTAAGCTGCGGGTATTTTTGGTAAGCTCATGGATATTTGGGCTTCCTTCCAGCATCCAATACGCCTGAGACGACTTGGCGCTGCATTGGCGCCATTTCCGCAGGCAGAGAGAGGAACGTGGCTTCAAAACCGATTATCGAGGAAAACGCGCATCGCGCGACGAAACCGCTCGGCAAGAGCTTGGCCGACTTGGTCGGCAATACGCCCCTGCTGCGCCTCGATAGCCTGAACGCCGAATTCCCAAATGTGGAATTTTACGCCAAGGCGGAATGGGCCAACCCCGGCGGCTCGGTGAAGGACCGCGCGGCCCTCTTCATGATCCGCGATGGCGAACGCACCGGCGCTCTGCGCCCGGGCAAAACGATTCTCGACGCGACTAGCGGCAACACAGGCATCGCCCTCGCCATGTTGGGGACCGCGCTCGGCTACGGCGTCAAGCTCTGCATCCCCGCGAGCGCTTCTCCCGAACGCCTCGCCACATTGCGCGCCCTCGGCGCAAACGTCATCTTAACGCCCGGCGAAGACGGCTCCGACGGAGCGATTCGCCGCGCCCGCGAAATCGCGGGCGAAAATCCCGCAAAGTATTTTTACATTGACCAGTATAGCAATCCCGCCAATCCGCGCGCGCATTACGAAACCACCGCGCCCGAAATTTGGACGCAGACAAATGGCACGGTCACTCATTTTGTTGCGGGCCTGGGTACCAGCGGCACTTTCATGGGCGTCACGCGACGGCTCAAGGAATTTAATCCCGCGATTCACGCCATCAGCGTGCAGCCTGACGACCCGTTTCACGGTCTCGAAGGCCTGAAGCACATGGCTACGGCGATGGTGCCCACGATTTACGATGCGTCGCTTGCGGACGCGAATCTCGCTGTTCACACCGAAGAAGCCTTCGCGATGGTGCGTCGTTTCGCACGCGAAAGTGGGTTGCTTGTCGGCATCAGTTCCGGCGCGGCGCTGTGCGTATGCCGCAAAATCGCGCAAAGCCTGGGCCGCGATGAGAAAGCCGTAATCGTCACGATTTTCCCCGACTCGGGCGAGCGCTACCTGAGCGAACGTTTCTGGAATGAAGAACACGAAGAATAGGATCGCGATGCTGATACTGAAGCAACAGTTCCTCGAACAAATCCAAGCTCACGGCGCACGCGATTATCCAAACGAATGCTGCGGCGCTTTGCTGGGACACGATGCGGGAACGGATCGCACAGTTCTCGGTCTCGTCCCGCTCGTCAATCAGCGCGACGATTCGCCGCGCGATCGCTTCTCGATCACTTCCGACGATGTGCGTTTAGCTGAAAAAGAAGCGACCGCAAACGGCTGGGAGTTGATCGGCTGGTATCATTCGCATCCCGATTCTCCGGCGCGTCCGAGCGAATTTGACCGCGAGCACGCGTGGCCTTGGTACAGCTACATTATTTTTCGCGTCGAACATGGCGAACCGCAGGAAATGCGTTCCTGGCGCTTGGACGATAATCGCGCATCGTACGCCGAAGAAGGCATCGAATACATAGCGGGCGCGCCTGCGTAGCCCGAATCGCCACTAAGAAATTTCGGAATCGTCGAACGCTCAAGGAGACAACACCAATGGTTGTAAAAGTAATGATCCCCACGCCGCTCCGGCAATTTGCCGCCAAGCAGGAGAGCGTGAATCTCGAAGCCGGCACCGTCGGCGAAGCGCTGAACGCGCTCACGTCGCAGTTCAGCGACCTGAAGAAGCATTTATATTCCGATGACGGCCGTTTGCGCAGCTTCGTGAACGTGTACGTCAACGACGAAGACATTCGTTATTTGCAGAAGGAAAAAACCGCCGTGCAGCAGGGCGACACCATCAGCATCGTGCCCTCCATTGCTGGCGGCGTCTGTGTTAGCGGCGCAGGCTCGAATAGTCTCGCCGGAAAAAACTAATTTTCGTGTCATCCCGAGCGCAGCGAGGGATCTGCTGTTTGTTCGCAAGCAAAGAAAAAACAAAGGAATCAAAGGACAACGAATCATGGCCACGCGATTGACGCAACCTGCTCCGGCTCCCGCCGTCGAACCGGCGCTGAGCAACCGAGAAATTCTGCGCTACAGCCGCCACTTGATCATGCCGGAAGTCGGCATGGACGGTCAGCTCAAGCTGAAACGCGCCAAAGTTTTGATGGTCGGTTCCGGAGGACTCGGCGCGCCGCTCGGACTGTATCTCGCGGCTGCGGGCGTCGGCCGCCTCGGCATCGTCGATTTCGACACGGTTGATTTCACGAATTTGCAGCGGCAAGTCATTTTTGGCGCCAGCGATGTGGGCCGCAAAAAGCTCGAAGCCGCGCGCGAACGCCTCGCCAATCTCAACCCTGAAATTCGAATCGATACTTACGAGACGCGCCTCACCAGCGACAATGCCCTCGACATCCTGCGCGACTACGACATCGTCGTCGACGGCACGGATAATTTCCCAACGCGCTATCTCGTTAATGACGCCTGTGTTCTGCTCGGCAAGCCCAACGTGTACGGCTCGATTTTCCGTTTCGAAGGCCAGGCTAGCATTTTCGGTTATCCCGGAGGCCCATGCTATCGCTGCCTTTATCCCGAGCCGCCTCCGCCAGGTCTCGTGCCTTCATGCGCCGAAGGCGGCGTCCTCGGCGTGTTGCCCGGCATCATCGGCTGCATTCAAGCCATGGAGACGATCAAGCTCATTCTCGGCAGCGGCGAGCCGCTCGTTGGCCGCCTGCTCCTTTTCGACGCGCTCGGTATGCGCTTCCGCGAATTGAAGCTGCGCAAGAATCCCGAATGCCCAGTTTGCGGCGAGCATCCGACCGTGACGAAACTCATCGACTACGCTCAGTTCTGCGGCATTCGCGGCGAAGAAGCACCCGCCCAGACGGCCGCCGTCCCAGAAATTACGCCGAAGCAGCTCAAGCAGCGCCTCGACCGGGGCGATGATCTTTACATTCTCGACGTTCGCGAGCCCCACGAATATCAAATCTGCAATCTGAACGGCCATCTCATCCCGCTCGGCGAACTTCCCAAGCGCGTCAGCGAACTGGACAGTTCTCGCGAGATAGTGGCACACTGCAGAAGTGGCAAGCGCTCGGCGGAAGCTGTCGAGTTCTTGACGAAAGCGGGCTTTCGCAAAATTTGGAACTTGAAGGGCGGAATTCTCGCCTGGTCGGACGAAGTCGATCCGTCCGTGCCGAAATACTAGGAGCGCGAGTCGTAAGCGGGAGACAAACAAAAATGGCGGGGACCAAAATTTTGATCAAAGATCATGGCTCGATTCGCGTCGAAGGCGATTTCGAGATTGTCGATTCGCAGGGGCGTGTCTTCGGCCTCAACGGTCGCACTGCGGTCTCGCTCTGCCGTTGCGGTCACTCCGCTAATAAGCCGTTTTGCGACGGCTCCCACAAACAATGTGCCTTTGAAAGCTCCGTCGAAGCCAAGGAACTGCCGCCCATTCCACCTCCGAAAATGTAATCGCGCCTTCTCCGCTACTCGCTGCCCCCCCCGTCCAGCCAATTTTCCACAGTTCCGGCGAAAATCCACAGCCGCACCCCGACGTTTTACTCGGTAACAATTCTACCCCTCGATAAGTTTCGGGCCGCACAATCATCGCATTTCCAGTCACACTCAATTCCTATAAGCCTAATATAATGTGTGTGTTGAGAGGGCTTCACGCAACACCATAAACGGCCAGAAGGTTGCTCTAACTCCTATCTGGGCAGGGACTTGTGCATTGGGGGCCCATTGCAAAGGCCAGTCGGTTTCGGAAGATCAATTACGCGTTTCAAGTGGGTCATTGCGTGGCTTCTCGTGGGAGTCGCGTTCTTTGCGCTTCTGTGGTCGCTTCGTCATTCCCATTTTTCTCCCGATCCGCTTCTCGAACGTTATCTACAGCTTGCCGGTAGCGTCCTGGCATTTACCTTCGCCGCTAACGCCCTGGTGCGCTTCCGTGGAATGCACGACCGCATCACACTTATCCTCGCGTTCGGCTTCGGTCTGGCCGGGTTGATCGAGATGGGCGCGAATCTCGCGCCCCACCTGGCTGGCAGCGCCTTCCTCACTGTCCCGCTTTCCTGGATGGTCAGCCGCACACTGCTCGCCGTCCTGCTGGTCGCGGCGCTGCTTGTCGACCGCAGCATCCCTCTCTCTCGCGAGCCCAATAAGGAAATCGCCTGGGCGCTGCTGATTGTCGGCGCGGTCTCGTATCTCACCAGCGTCGTATTTTTCGCTTTTCCCTCGGCCCCAAGAATTTATCCCCATGCCTTCATCCCGCGCCCCTGGGATTTGTTGCCCGCCGCCATTTATTTCGTCGCGGCGCTGGGATTTTGGAAGCGCCCCGACCGCCTCGATTCTTTTCTCGGCCGCGCGCTATTCCTGTTTTGCGCGGCAAATGTGGCTTGTCACTTGGCCATGAGCCAATCGTCCATGCGTTTCGACGCGGCTTCCGGCGCCGCGCAATTATTCGAAGTCACCGGCTACGCCATCGTTTTGGCCGGCGCGCTGCTCGACAACGCGCGCCTCTTCGATCAGGTCAGCCTCCTCGCCATCAGCGATCCTTTGACGGGCCTCGCCAACTATCGCCATTTACTCGAAGTCATGGAAGTTGAGCTTCAGCGCGCCCACCGTACCAATCGCGGATTCGCCGTGCTCCTTCTCGATCTCGACGACCTGAAGAAAATAAACGACAAGCACGGCCACTTGGTCGGCAGCCAGGCGCTCAAGCGCCTCGCCAACGTTCTTCGCTATCACTGCCGCGGCATGGACACCGCCGCGCGATACGGCGGCGACGAATTCGCTTTGGTGCTTCCTGAAGCCGAGGAAGCTGTCGCCATTCAAGTCGCACACCGCATTCGCAAACGCTTGATCGAGGACGGCATCAAGCCCCGCATTTCCGTCAGCGCGGGCGTCGCCGTCTATCCTCGCGACGGTCTCACCATTGAGAAGCTACTGCATTCAGCCGATAACGCACTCTATGCGATGAAGGGAAACCGCAACGTAGGGAACGGGGAAAATTCGCTGGGCAATTCTCGAGGCAAACAGGGGGATGGGGAATGGCAATCGGAGGAAAGAGAAAAGCGAAGAATTACCAGGTAGAGCGCTGCGAGCCGCGCCTGCCCATGCAAGTCGGCGTGCGCATCTCCGGGAACACGTTCATGCCTGGCCTGGAGTCCACCTTTACGGAAAATGTCAGTTGCCGCGGCGCTCGCGTTCGCAGCGTCAGGCGTTGGCGCATCGGCGAAAGCATTTGCGTGCTTTCACCCTCGGACGGATTCCGTTCGCTCGCCCGCGTCGCCTATTGCGAGCCTTCTCCGGCGGGATACGCCATCGGCGTCGAGTTCCTCGAACTCGAAGGCCAGTGGGTCCTCGCATCGGCATCCTAAGTCCGTCGTCGCCGGAAACTCCCGCGCGCGGGAGCCCGCCGCGTCAGGGACAGCGCTCGCCTCTCGCCGGTTTTTTGTCCATCGGCAAACGAACATCGTGCGCGACCACGCCAAACACTGTAGGGGCTGCTTTACGCCGCCCGCTTTTGTTCTTGGTGTCGCGCCGGACCCTGCTCGGACTGCCCTATCGAACTCTTTGTATGATCGGTCGGTTTCATCGGCCACGCAGCTTCCGTATTTGTTGGGGGGGCGTGTTCGTGCTGCACGACATTGCTTCTGGTGATCGTGCTCGCTTCTCGCGGGGACGGGGCTTGCTTACCCTGACAAAGGAAGGCCCCGCCCGCGCGTGCGCAAGCGGGTGTCTCGGCACCTTAATTCGACCGCCTACTGCACGAAACCCACATTCGGATCCGGCATCGCCGGGCCTTCAGGAATCGCGGCAAACTGCGCTTCATACCGCGTAATGTTTTCGTCCAGCGCACGCAGCAACCGCTTCGCATGGACGGGACTCAGAATCACGCTGCTGACCAGCTTCCCCTGCGGAACATTCGGGAAAATGTAAATGAAGTTCATCGTAAACTCTTCCGCATTATGATGAATCATCACAAGATTCGTGTATTGTCCGACCATTTCCTTTTCGTCGGCCTTGATTTGCACCTGCTGCTGTTGCGGCTTTGGCGCTTCGCTCATTGAATCCTCCCCACATCTCCCGCTCACTATAGCAGACTTTTCGAACGCCCACCGCTGCGGCGTCCGCGGTTTTTCATTGTTCGACACTCCCCGCGTCGGAAACCGTTGACGTTCCCAGAAGTTAAGTGTAGTTTATCTTTTTAGTTCAACACGGTTAACTCATGGCCGGTCCGAAGGACAACCAAGACACTTCCGCGTATCCGCCCGCTCAACCCACCACCGAACCTGCCGCCACTTCCTCCGTCGCTCGCGAGCTTGTCGCTCTGCTCACGCATGAAGATCGTGACCGTGCCCGCGATCGTTGGCGTGTCGCCCGCGCGCGCTGGAAAGGCCGCAACTGGAAATCGTTTGGAGGCCTGAGTCTGCTTTGGCTCCTGATTGGTCCCGGCGTCCTCGTTTTTCTCGGCGAAAACGACGCGCCAAGCATGCTTTCTTACTCCGCCACCGGCGCGCGTTTCGGCGTCGGCTTTTTCATTCCTTTTGTCATTTTCACATTTGTGATCGGCCTGGTCGTTCAGGAAATGACGGTGCGCCTGGGCGCCGTAACCCATCGCGGCCATGCCGAGTTGATTTTCGACCGCTTCGGGAAATTCTGGGGCTTCTTTTCCATGGGCGATCTCATTCTCGGAAATTTCCTCACGCTCGTCACGGAATTCGTCGGCGTGCGCGCGGGCCTAGGTTTCTTCGGTATTCGCCCGTCCATCGCCGTCGGTGCCGCGCTCATCTTGGTCCTCGGTGCGATTACCACGGGGCGTTATTGGACTTGGGAGCGCATCACGCTCGGCCTCGCGATTTTCAACGGATTGTTCATTCCCGCTGCGTTGCTTGCCCACCCCGCGTGGTCGCAAGTCGGTCATGCATTGCTCACGTGGACTCCTCTTCCCGGCGGCGAGAAAAATGAAATTCTGCTGCTGATACTCGCGACGCTTGGCGCCACCGTCACCCCGTGGATGATTTTTTTCCAACAGAGCGCCGTTGTGGACAAGGGCATGCAGCCGCGCGACATTTCCGCCGGCCGTGTCGACACGATTTTAGGAGCGCTGCTCGCGGCGACATTTGCGGTTGCCGCGATTCTCGCCACCGCGCCGCTGTTTCGCCACGGAATCAGCGCGGCGGATTTTCAAAGCGCGCAATTCGCGCAGGCGCTCGAGCCCTGGATCGGCCATGTCGGCGCGTCTCTTTTCGCGCTGGGCATATTTGAAGCAGGCATCGTCGCGGCAATTGCCATCTCCACATCCTCCGCGTACGCCTTCGGCGAAGTGCTCGGTACGGCGCACAGCTTGAACCGTCCGTTCCGCGAGGCGTGGCCCTTCTACCTCTTCCTGCTGGGTTCCGCGTCCGCCGCCGCCGCCCTCGTGTTGATTCCCCACGTGCCGCTCGAGTTCATCATCTTGACCGTCAACGTCATTGCGGTTCTCGCCATGCCTCCGGCCCTGGCGTTTTTGCTTTTGCTCGTAAATGACCGCGACTTGATGGGTGAACATGCGAACGGCTTCTGGGGAAATTTTGCCGGTGTGACGGTCACGATTTTTTTGGTTTGTGCCGGCCTCGGCTTTGGTCTGTTCACTGTTTTTCCAAAATTGTCGGGTGGCTGAAATTTGCATAGAGGCGTTAGCAGAGTGCAGAAAAAACTTATGGCCTGTTGGTCTGAGAAATCCTGATGAGTCGCGTCCGGCCGCGACCGGATCTGAATTTTGGGGGGAGAACGCCGACGGATGCACTCGGCATAGCACATCGCCCCTACGTTCATGGCGTCGGTACGCGTTTTATCGCGGGTCGGTGCCCATTCCTAATCGTCCCCCTGCGCGATTAGAAATGGTCGTAACTTATTGAAAACACAGAAAAGCGTCCCCGTCTAATCGTCCTAAATTCACGGTTTTCCTCGCCGCAGTTCGTTCTTCAGCTGTGGTTTCCCGGCGAGCTGTTCGTCGACCATCCAGCAGTCGTCGTTGCGAACGAAGATTATGGGGTGGCAGAATTAAAGACGCTCCATGGAAAAGCGTGCAAATTCGCGGCGGCCGATAATGTTATACTGGGTGCTAGCACGTTTTGCCTGACCGTGGAGAGGTGGCCGAGAGGCTGAAGGCGGCGGTTTGCTAAACCGTTGTAGGGCCAAAAGCCCTACCGGGGGTTCGAATCCCCCCCTCTCCGCCATATCCTCGCGCGCAGACCGGCACTTCCGGCTACATTCGGGCTACTAAAAATTCCTACCCGAAATAGCGATTCTTTCTGAGAACACCGGTATTCACTCGCGAACAGCAGTAAAATGCGTAAACCCTGTTTCCAGTTTCGACTCGCACCTGTCATTCGTCTCCCCTTCATCCCTAAATTCAAAAAGCGCATTCGCGAAAAAAAGGGCGGAACGCGGCGAGGTCGCGAAACAAAAACAAGAAACTAGCTTTGTGAAATGATATGAGGCCTCCGAATACGCATAAGGATTTTAATTTGAGAAGGGGCGATATCCGGAATTCCGCGCGGGGAGATCGCTTCCACTCCGCTGGCTAACTCACAGTTCCCCATCTATCGTCTATGGGAATAAGCATGAGTAGCGAATCATTTGACATTCGCTCTTCTGGGTTACGCGGACATCCAGAAAAGGTTCGTCATTCGTAATCGATACTTATAACCTCCGTATTGTTATCCTCACGATTACCAGTATGGCAAGAATTTGACATGGTTAGAACGTAGTGTTATATGAATGGCGTCCCCGATAAGATATAATGTGATCTCTTTCTGGCCCACAAGCGGTTTTTTGTCGAGTCGAGGTCCTGCCTTGGGACGCCGCGTTCGTCCGGCTGCGCTCGCGCTTTTTGTCCTGCTGTTCGCCCTGCCCAAATTTACTTCCGCGCAAGCCGGTAATCAGCGCCCGCTTATCACCCAAGCCGTAAACGAGAACAAACTCACGCAGCTCACGGGCAACACGCATCCCCTGGCACCCGCGGAATTCGACCGCGGACCGGCCCCGCCGAGCCTGCCGATGCAGCGCATGTTGCTGGTCCTATCGCGAAGCCCGCAGCAAGAGACCGCTCTTCAAACGTTGCTCCAAGAGCAGCAGGACAAATCCTCGCCCAGTTGCCACAAATGGCTTACACCGAACGAATTCGGGCAGCAGTACGGCCCGTCCACCCAGGATATTCAGACGGTCGCTGCGTGGCTGGCGTCGCATGGCTTTCAGGTCGCGGGGGTGTCCAACGGTCGCACCGTAATTGAATTTTCGGGGACTGCGGCGCAAGTGCAAGACGCCTTTCACACATCGATTCACAGTTACGTCATCAATGGCAACGAACACTGGGCCAACGCCAGCGATCCGCTGATTCCCAGCGCCCTGGCGCCGGTCGTGGTTGGCGTGGACACTCTGAATAATTTCCGTCGAAAGGCGATGCACGAGAACGTCAGAGTGGTCTCGAAATCGCCGCAGACAGCACAACCCAATCAGATAACGCCGCTCCTCACCTTTCAGTGCGGCACCACCAATTCCGGCGCTCCGTTCTACTGCAACGGAGTCACCCCTTTCGACTTCGCCACGATTTACAATGTTCTGCCGCTGTGGAACGCAACGACGCCTATTGATGGCACGGGGCAATCGATCGCAATCGTCGGACGATCGAATATAAATTTGCAGGACGTGAGCGATTTTCGCGCTCTCTTTGGCCTTCCTTCCAATCCGCCGCAGATCATTCTGAATGGCCCTGATCCGGGGCTCGTCCCAGGGGATGAGACCGAAGCTGACTTGGACGTGGAATGGTCCGGAGCCGTGGCCAGGGGCGCGACCATCAAGCTGGTGGCTTCGGAGTCAACCGAGACAACCGACGGCGTGGACCTTTCGGCGCTCTATACCGTGGACAACAACATCGCCCCGATCATGAGCCAGAGCTTTTTAGCCTGTGAACTCGACCTCGGAACAGCGGGCAATCGATTTTACAAAAATCTCTGGCAGCAAGCGGCCGCGCAAGGCATCACCGTCCTGGTTTCTTCCGGAGACCAAGGCTCGGCAGGCTGCGATTTTCTTAATGGACCTCCTCCGCAGCCGGCCAAGAATGGCCTTGAAGTCAACGGTCTTGCTTCTACGCCCTATAACGTGGCTGTAGGCGGCACCGACTTCAACGACTTCTCTAATCCGGGACTCTACTGGAACCTGACTGGCAATAGTCCCACCCAAGAATCCGCCAAGGGCTATATTCCTGAAACAACCTGGAACGATTCCTGCACAAACGCGATATGGGCTCAAGTCGGCTTTAACGCTGGCCCTGAAGGCAATTGCAACAACTCTCGAATATCGGGATCCGTGTTCGCCGTCGGCGGCGGTGGCGGGAAGAGCAATTGCACAGCGCCCAGCGGTTCAACGGCGTCGACCTGCTCGGGAGGCTATGCCAAGCCGCCCTGGCAAACCGGAACCACTGTGCCGACAGATGGCAAGCGTGACCTCCCCGACGTCTCCCTGTTTGCGGCGGATGGATTCATCGGCAACTTCTACGTGATGTGCGAAGCGGATATCTTGTCGGGATCGTGCAACAATTCTAACTTCGTGAGTATCGGCGGTACGTCGGTATCGTCCCCTGCTTTTGCGGGCCTGATGGCTCTGGTGGACCAGAAAACCGCAGCGCAGCAGGGCAATCCAAACTTCATTTTCTACAAACTCGCTGCAGCACAATCCGCAACCACGTGCAATTCCACCACGGGGCCGGCGAGCACGTGCGTGTTCAATGACGTTACCACGGGAACCATCGCCATGCCCTGCGCCACCGGGAGCCTGAATTGCACGACATCGATTTCCGGCGACCAATACGGCGTCCTTTCCGGCTACGACGCGGGAGCGGGGTATGACTTAGCGACCGGCCTGGGTTCGGTGAACGCCACCAACCTGGTCGACAACTGGAATTCCGTAATTTTTAAACCATCCACAACCACTCTCACACTCAACGGCGGCAAGGCCATTAATATCACGCACGGTGCACCAATTAGCGTCAGCGCCTCGGTCTCGCCAACTTCTCCGCAAGCCACGGGCGATGTTTCTTTGATGGCCACGCAAGGGACCAATACATTCGGCTTCGACACTCTGACGTTGAGCAACGGCACAGCCTCGGGCACGACCAGCATGCTGCCCGGTGGCACATCATATACCGTGAAGGCGCATTATGAAGGCGACGGCACCTACGGCGGAAGCGACTCCAACGCCGTGACCGTCACCGTAAACCCCGAATCGAGCCAAACGTTCGCAAATCTCGTGACCCTCGACATCAACGGCAATCCCACAAGTTTCAGCGCCAGCAGCGGGGCTTACGGATCAGGTAGTTTTTTGTTACGTGTGGACGTTGGGGATTCAGCGGCTAGTTTTTCCCCTTCGACGGGTATCTCCAGCAACTGTTCGAAGCGTATAACCACCTGCCCCACTGGAACCGTCGCTCTTACCGCAAATGGCGCACCATTAGCGGGAGGGAGCCTTCCCCTGAACATTGAAGGCTCTGCAGAGGATCAATCGCTCGCGCCCGGTACCTACGCCATTTCCGCAAATTATCCAGGTGACTCGAGCTATGGGCCCAGCGCGGCTACAACGAATTTCACGATATCCAAGGCCCCGACCACAGTAGTCGCGGGTGTCGCAGGCTTGCCCGTCCAGTACGGAAACGACGAACAAATAGCAGCCACGATCCTGACAACCAGCAACGGGGTGGCACCCACCGGCACGGTTTCTTTTTCGCTTGATGGATCCCCACTGACAACTACTTCCCCCTTAGGGTATGAAGGTTTTCCCTACAATCCGAATGGGTCGCCACCGTACGCGACCTTGAGTGGAACGGGGCTTGCAACATTCCCAAGTCTTGGAAACCACACCCTAGCTGCCCAGTATTCTGGCGATGCGAACTATGCCCCCGCAACCAGCGCTCCTGCAACTATAACGGTGACGCAAGCGCTGCCTTTTTTCACCACGTATGGTGCGAGCCCCTCCTCGGTGAATATCGGACAACAAGTAACACTTCTGGCTACGATATTTGGATCGGATGCTGGTGTTGCTCCGACGGGCACAGTGACTTTCCATGATGGGAATGCGATGATTTCTGGGACAGTAACTTACACGCCCTTGGCTCACGGACTGAACGTGACGCTGCCTTACACTCCAACTGCGCCCGGAGCCCACCAAATAAGCGCGAATTATTCAGGTGACACAAATTATCTACCCGTAACCACCCCTGTTCCCGCAAGTCTCACCGTCCTCGGCCCCGACTTTTCCGTCGCCTCCTCGGGCATCACTTCTCAAACCGTCGCCGCCGGCCAGACAGCGTCGTTCGCAAACGCGATCTCGGTGTCGCCGCAGGATGGTTTCTCCGCGCAGGTCAACCTATCTTGCACAATCGCCGCCGCTGCGACCACCTGTTCCGTTAACCCGCCTTCTTTGTTCCCCGGGACCGGCTCCGCAACCGTTACCGTCACGACTACCGCGCATGGCATAGTGCCTCCGCCGGTGTCAAATGATCGCTTCATTTACCGGCCGCAATTGTTACCACTCTCTCTGGTTGTACTACTAGTTGTTCTATTTCTGGCCCGCGCTTCGACAAGTCGCAAACGTCTCGCGGGAGCTGTCCCGCTCCTCGCAATCGCCCTATTCCTAGCCATGGGAGCGGCGATTGGCTGTGGTGGCGGCAGCTCAACAATACCGCCCCCTCCGCCCCCGCCCTCGGGCACACAGCCGGGCTCCTACACAATTACGGTTATCGGAGCTTCGGGGACGCTAACGCACACAACCACGCTTACCTTGCTCATTAACTGATCTCAAGAGCCCGAGCGTGACCCACTCATGGCGAGACGCGAATACTATCTACTCGCGAAATCCAAATTTGCTTAGAGATCAACCGCGTAAAGCGGAACGCTAACTCGGCTGGAGGGAGGCTGAGGGATCGGAAACCCGCCCACTGAAGGCCCTTTAAATGCAAAGCTGGTTCGTTCGCCGGCGGGGAATGTATTGCCGGGCGAGACGAACCAGTCCTTACAGTACAAAAATCGGAAAAATTTACTGCTGGCAGGACTCGCTGACCATCTTCAGGCGCGTCACAGTCAAGTGGCCGTGTCCCGTATTATTATTATTCACCACAAAACTAATTGCCCAGCGCAGTATGGCCTAACGCTTGGACTTTTACCGCGCGCGGCTACGCGTACGCGCCCCCGACCGTTTCCGTGAAGCCGCGGAGGCGCGCGCCGTGCGCTTCTTGCTCCGGCTCGCCGCGCGGGTGCCTCGCCCTGCGCCGCCCTTGCGACGGCTGCCACTGCTCTTACGAAGCCTGGCACTGGCCTTACGAAGGCTGGCGCTGGCCTTACGCGCTCGCTTCGGTGCGCTACTAACTGTTCCGGCGACCGTCCCGAGCGTCGCTCCAATGCTGCGCGCCACATCGAACAGTATGCCTTCGTCCTTATGCGTGGAACCTTCCGCCATTTCGTCCTCCCTCAGCTTTCATTTGGTTTCAACAGGCCTGCTATGCGCCCGCGCCTTACAGCCGGCCCATTAAGAGAAGCACTAAAAGAATTACGATGACAATACCCAGCCCGCCGCTCGGGTAGTAGCCCCAGGACCTGCTATGCGGCCACGCCGGCAGGCTCCCGACAAGCGCGATTACCAGTACGATCGCCAAAATAAAAAGCATTTTCTTTTCCTCCTCGTCTCATCAAATCGTTGCTGCAAGGCCTGACGAATGCATCTCTTTTTGTATCTCTGCCGCATTTCTTAGAGTGATTTCGAGTGCAGCTTCGTTCGGGGCCGGGAGCGCGCCTCGGAAAAACGTACCAAAATATCCAATTGTCGGCGCGCCTCTACATCATGCAAACGATACGCTGGCACGCCGGCCGGGTCTATCGGTGAAAAGCCTTAAACTTGGCTTTCAGGGCCTGTATCGCTCGGAACCCTGTGACGCCTGATATGCATCTTTAATTTATAGGCAAACTCTACGGACATAAGCGTGGATCGTCATCGCACAGGAGTAGGCAGCTTATGGCGAAAAGAACGAAGAAGACGAAGAAACAGGTCGCTCATCGCACGGGGAAAAAATCGGCTGCGACCAAGCAACCCACGCGCGTCATCCGCGTGTTTGCCAAGCCAAAACTCAGCCGCGAACTCGCCAAACGTTTCGCTTCAGCGCCGCCGCCCTCGGGCTTCGACCGCGCCGTCACGCTCGAAGGAAGCACACAGCATTTTCAGGTCTATTTCGAAACGGGATTTGCGAACGGCCCCGCGATCGCTCAGGGAGTCCTCGCGACGTGCGAGAAGGAGTACAACTCAAACCTCAGTTTTTTCAGCGGCCTCGTCCCTCCCATGTTTCCCATGAACTTCATCATCGCACCGGGCATCGGCGGTGCGTATCATTACGGCTGCGCAGCCGTCGATTTGTACTGCGACGGAGACGCCTCCGCGAGTCCGAATATCGACCATACGCGTTATCTCGTCATCGCCGAAGAGGTCGAAGTCTTCGAAGCCGCGCAAAATAAAGGATGGGATTGCGGCGCGAGCAACGGCGAAGGACTGTCGCGAGTTCTCGCGACGGAGCTATATCCCGCCGAACTCGACGGCTTTTTCACCGCCGCTTCCTGGCTCGATTCCAATCGTCATGACTGGGTCAGCCAGACAGACACTACCGACCAAAACGCCGTCTCCACGGGCTGCGCCGTGCTTTTTCTGAATTACCTGCGCCATCAGTTGAACTATACGTGGCCGCAAATCGTACAGGCAGCCGGCTCGACGCTCGAACAAACCTATGCAGCTCTCGCGGGCGTGCCCGGCGGCTTCGCGCCGTTCAAAACCTTGTTGGATTCTCATTTTCCCCCAGGCCAGCCCTCGAGCCTGACGACCGACAACCCGTTCCCTCTTTAGCACCCGCCCAGATGCCGCGCGCACAGCGGAAATCGCCAGCCTGCTCCGTTTCGCAGATTGACCGACCGGTGCGCCTGGCACATTCTCAGAAGTTCAATTCTGTGGATTGCGGCTGGCACGTGAAATCCACTATAATTCATAGGGAATTGGGAACTTTTCAGGAGCCTTGCGCAAAAAGCCTACAACGGTTCGAAAAGCCCAGCCACTCCGGGCCTCTCGTTCACGCGCAAAGAAAATGACAGACGTCGCCGAAAAACTCAAAAAAAAGCTTCTGGACGAAATCGCGCTGCTCGACCACGAGCTGCATACCGAACTGCCAAAAGAGCTGATGAAGGCTCGCGCGCATGGCGACCTGAAAGAAAACGCCGAGTACAAATACGCCAAGGAGCGCCAATCCTTCGTCTCCGCGCGCCTCGGTCAGTTGCATTCGCGCATGGCCGAGATTTCCATGCTCAATCTCGAAAATCTCCCCCGCGATCGCGCCGCGTACGGCTCAACCGTACGGCTGCTCGACCTGAAAAAGTCCCAGGAAATGGAGTACAAACTCGTCACAGCCGAGGAAGCCGACGCCGCCAAGGGCATGATTTCCACCTCGTCGCCCATCGGTCGCGCACTTCTCGGCAAAAAAGTCGGCGACGAAGTTCAGGTTCAGACGCCCGCGGGCGTTAAGGAATTTGAAATCACGCGTCTCGCAACAATCTACGACGAAACTTAGTTACACGGTATCGCAGTGAAGTATGCTGAAGAAGCGTGGAAACGAATTCCTGCAGGGGTGAGCGCCGCCACATGCGGATCGAAACCTTCGGCCAGCCCTTTCGTTGGTCGCTCGACCGGGCAGCAGCCGCCCTGGATAAGGCGTGTGTCCCGGCAAGTTTGCTGACGCTGGCCAGCTTTACGTGTTGCATTGTCGCGGGGATTTTTTTCGGCGCTGGACGCTTCACCACCGCCGGAATCGTCATGATTCCCGCGGCGCTGTGCGATTTGCTCGCGCGCCCGCTCGCCCATCGCCAGCCGCACACCGACTTTTTCGGCGCGTTCCTCAAGTCCGTGCTGCACCGCTACGCCGATCTCGCGCTGTTCCTCGGATTGCTCGTCTACTACGCCACCGTGAATCGTTTCCTGTACGCGCTCGTCACCGGCATCGCCATGGCCGGCGCGGTGATGGTCAGCTACTCGCAAGCGCGCGCGGAATCGCTCATCGAACGTTGCCGCGTCGGCTTCTGGGAACGGCCAGAGCGCCTGAGCCTGATGATTCTCGGCGCGCTTGTGAATCGCGTCCCGGTCGTGCTGTTCATTCTCGCCATCGGCCCGAATTTCACCGTCATCCATCGCATCTGGCACACCTGGAAGGAAACCGAGCGCCGCCCAAGCGCCGCCGAAAGCGCGGCCCAGCCGTCCGCGAATCATCCCGACTCTTTCGGCCAGCGCGCATCCGCATCCATACCGGAACTCCGCGTTCAGCCGCACGCCGAACCACACGGCGAGCCCGCATTGCGCGATTTGCTTCCTCGCGCCGCAAAGCGAGGCGCATGAACGTGCACGGCCCGCTCGCCTTGGTCGGCCTCCTCGTCGTCCTCGCCGGACTGCATCTGCTCTGGCAATCGCGCCGCGAAATTTTCCCCTGGCTCGAAACCTTCGTGAAAATTCTCCGCGCTTCGCTGAAGCAGCCGCGACAAAAATTTGAACGGCCCAAGCTCCCTGGATTTGGCGCTGGCCGCGAACAGGTTCTGCGCCTGGCGCTCGGCTTGAGCCTTGTGCTCATCGTAGGTCCCGTGCTCATTTTCCTGGGCCTTGCGTTCTGACGTGAATTCCCCAAATTTCTCCCTGATCGTTCATGGCGGCGCGTGGGACATTCCGCCCGCCGCCGTTCCCGATTGCCGCGGTGGGATTTGCCACGCGCTCGAAGCGGGACGCCAAGTTCTGGCGCGCGGTGGCGCTGCCATGGACGCGGCTGAAGCCGCCATCATCGTGCTTGAAGATGACGTCACGTTCGACGCAGGCACGGGCGCGCATCTCAATCGCGACGGCCGCGTCCAACTCGACGCCATCATCATGGACGGCACCACGCTCGAAGCCGGCGCGGTCGCCGCCGTCGAGCGCGTCAAAAATCCGATTCGCCTGGCGCGCAAGGTCCTCGAATCGAGCGAGCACATGATGCTGGTTGGCGCAGGCGCGGAATTATTCGCCCGAGAAAACGGCATTGCTCTCTGCGACCCCTCCGAGCTTGTCATCGACCGCGAGCGCGTGGCCTGGCAATCATGCCGCGAAACAAATCATGCGTCGGAATTTCATTTCGGCCACAAACACGGCACGGTTGGCGCAGTCGCGCGCGACACCCACGGCAGGATCGCCGCGGCCACTTCCACGGGGGGAACGTGCTGCAAATTTCCGGGACGCGTTGGCGATTCGCCCCTCATCGGCTGCGGCTGTTACGCTGATGCCGAAGCGGGCGGCGTCTCCTGCACCGGCCACGGCGAAGCCATCATGAAAATCGTCATGGCAAAAATGGCCGCGGACCTTCTCCGCAATGGCTCCGCGCCAGACGCCGCCGTGAACGAATGCATCCAGTTTCTTGCCCGCCGCACCCACGCCACCGGCGGCTTAATTCTTCTCGATCCCGCCGGCCGCCCCGCCGCCGCATTCAACACGCCCAGCATGGCCTACGGCTACCTCCAGCCAAGCGGCGAATTTTTCATTGCCCCCTGAACCCGTGCCAAGCTGGGTGGCACAGGCTTCAGTCTGTGCGCTTTTCTAGGTTTTTGTAGGGCCCGACTGTAGCCTGCCCTGACGAAGGAAGAGAGGAATGAAGGGTCGGGTCGCGCGAATGCGCGGCGTTGCTCTCTGTGGAACGAAACCTTTGCTGAAAACGCAGGAAAAACGTGATCTCCCGTCCTGCCTGGACTTGGACGACTTTTCTTAAACACATAACCACTTGCGCTAGAAACCAAACAAGAGTAAATAGGTAGGTATAAGCTGAACTTCTGTCTTCGTAGGCCCGCGCGGCCCGGCCTTCTCCGGGTTCTACCACGCGCGGGCTTTCTTTTTTTCCCGCGCTTCTCTGCGCCTCTGCGGTATGCCTTTGGGTTTTGACAGGATACAGCGCGCGTCGGACACGAGGGAAAGCTCTTTGTCAACACGCGCGGAGCAAAAAAAACGCCGGACCGAAGGAGAGGACGGCCCGGCCCGAATGCAAATCAAAACGTATCTAAGTTTTAAAATCTACTCCGAGGGCGCAACCAAACGCCGGCGCATTCCAAAGCCTACCAACAGCAAGCCACTCCCAAGGAGAACCAGCGTTGCCGGTTCCGGCGTGGGCGTCGGCGCGGTGAGCGAATCGAGAATCACATTGCTTCCGCACGGCAGCGGCTTACCGGGACTGGCACCGCAGGGAGAAACTAAGACCAGAAATTGGTCATTGGCATTCAAGCCGATCGTGGAAGAGAAAACTTGCGCGCTTGTTGACCCGTCGTTCCCTACCAAAGCTTCCGTGTTGGTGAGCGCGAAACTGCTGTTCAGGAACGGATCAGAGCCGTAGCCAAGGATGGCGTAAGCCTCTCCCGGCTGGACACTCCCGAAACTTAACGTTATCGAAGTCGCGCCCAGATTAAAGAGGCTGCTGACGTTCAGACCGATGACGAAGTCCGCGTTCGGACCGTCCCATCCGATCTCGTGTTCTCCGTTCCCCTCACCCGCAAGGCCCAAGCCTGTTTCACTCAAGCCATCGCTCTTCGCAAAGAGGTTCGTGGCGCTGCAATTGGAAAGTGTGGCGGTACTCGAAGGGCTGGTGGCTGAACATACGTAGCCGTTTGCGGTGATTGTGGCCCCGTTCGATGTATAGCTCTGTGATGTGCCCAGCGTCGTATCATGCCCGCCAAAGCTGAAATTGAAACTCGCGCCGCTTGCGAAGACAGGCGCTGCCCCCAAAAACAGCATCGCCAAAGCCCATACTGCAACCCCTATCTTCATTTTCCTAGTGTCTCCCCTTGAGACATGCTCCAAGTCCGACACTATGTCAGCAGCACTTCGACAGCCAAAGGCCCAGAACAAAGAGACAAGGTAACTGCTTATTAATAAATGGTTTAATGCGAATTTGCTCGAAGGAATGCCTTATTCGGTGTGCAAATATATTCATTTTTCGATACAGGGTTTTCGCACAGCGGTCGCTCGAGTTAGTGCTATCCGGCCCGAGCACCGGCTTATCGATTCCCGGGATGGGGAAAACAACGTATGCGCAAAAGCATTCGTTCACAGTCCTTCGATTTCCTACCAACGGAAATCTTCTGCCCACGCACTCCCTGGATACACATCCCTCGCCTCGCCGTGTATCTCAAACTGCGCTCGTTGCCAGCGGACATTTCACCTACTAATCCAGCAAACATTTCATGTGTTAACGGCATTCACGTTATCGGTGGTTGAAGCTGTCCCGAGCCGTGTGTTAGCATCCGCCTTTCCGCAGGGGGCGACGCGGTCCGCCGATGCGCCTCACAAATGCTTGCGCTCGTCCTTTTCTCTTCGACCGTCCGGCCGTCGCTACAAAACTGCAATCGAGTGTCCTGACCCAGAAATTCCTTGCACGGTTTTTAGGGGATCGGACCTTCAGAGTCTGTGTGCTAACTTCTGTTCTTGTCAGGGCACGGCTTCAGCCGTGCCGTAAACGCCTCGAAATCAGCGCGGCTTCAGCCGCTGAGGTGTGTCGTCGTGAGTTGCCACACAGGCTCTTCAGCTCCGACACAACGGCTTCCAAAGACACAGGGATTTTAACATCTGACGCTCTTTCTCTCTCATTCTTCGACTCACGCGAGGTGAACCATGAAAGTCTATAACACGGAGAAAATTCGCAACGTGGGCATTGTAGGCCACGGCGACACGGGGAAAACGCAGCTCGTGTCGTCGATGCTGTTCACTGCGGGCATGACGCCGCGTCTCGGCAAAGTCACCGACGGCTCAACCGTCACCGACTGGGACGAGGAGGAAATCGCGCGCAAAATTTCCATCCATACCGGACTCGCCTATGCCGAATGGGGCACCGCCGACAAAACCAAAATCAATTTCCTCGACACGCCCGGCTACTCGACCTTCATCAACGACACAAAAGCGTCCCTCATCGCCGCTGACGCCGCCCTGATTCTCGTCGACGCCGCCGCCGGCTGCCAGGTGGTTACCGAAAAAGTTTGGGATTACGCGACGGAATACGATCTGCCTCGCGCCTTCGTCATCAATTGGATGGACCGCGAACTCGCCAGCTTCGAGCGCGCCCTCGAATCCATTCAGCAGGTTTTCGGACGCGGCGCCGTGCCCATTCAACTCCCCATCGGCTCCGAGAAAAATTTCAAAGGCGTGATCGACCTCATCGCGATGAAAGCCCTCACCTACACTCCTGACGGCGACGGCAAAGCCAAAGTCGAGGACATTCCCGCCGACATGGCCGACGCCGCCAAAGCCGCCCACGAAGCCCTCGTCGAAATGGTCGCCGAAATTGATGACGACCTAATGCAGGAATTTTTCGACAAGGGAACGCTTCCCGTGGAAGACTTGAAAAAAGGTCTCCACGAAGCCGTGCTCGAAAAACGCATGTATCCCGTGCTCGTCAGCTCCGCGCTGTACAATATCGGCAGCGACGCGATTCTCGATTTCATCGTCGACACGTTCCCTTCCCCATCGCAGCGCGGCAAAGCTCCCGCTTACAAAGAGCCTGCGCGCAAGGGCGAGACCATCGAGCGCAAAATTGACGACAAGGAGCCGCTCTCCCTTTTCGTTTTCAAAACCATCGCCGACACGTTCGCCGGCCGCATCAGTTATTTCAAAGTCCTGAGCGGCGTGCTGCACAATGACGCCAACGTTGCGAATTTCAATCGCAATACCGCCGAGCGCTTCCAGCATCTCGAAATTCGCCAGGGAAAGACCGCCACGGCGATCAACGAGCTTCACGCCGGCGACATCGGAACCATCGCAAAATTAAAAGACACGACTACCGGCGACACCCTCGGCGACAAATCCGCGCCGCTGTATTATCCCCCAGCGCATCTCCCCGAGCCTTCCATCACCTTCGCCATCGAGCCAAAAACGCGCGCTGACGAGGACCGCATCGGCGTCGCCATTCATCGCATCCTCGAAGAAGATCCCGCGCTGCGTTTCAGCCGCGACGCGCAGACCAAGGAATTCCTGCTCGCCGGAGCCGGCCAGCAGCATATCGAAGTCGTCGTCGCGAAATTGCGCAAGCGCTATCACGTTGACCTCGCGCTTCATCCGCCCAAGGTCGCCTATCGCGAAACCATTCGCGCCAAGGCCGACGCCGAAGGCAAACATAAGAAACAGACCGGCGGCCACGGCCAGTTCGGCCTATGCCGCATCAAGATGGAACCGCTCCCGCGCGGCAGCGGCTTCGAATTCGTCGACGACGTTTTCGGCGGCGCGATTCCGAAAAATTGGATTCCTTCGGTGGAAAAAGGAATTCGCGACGCCTCCGAGCGCGGCTTCCTCGCCGGCTTTCCCGTGGTCGATTTTCGCGCCAGCCTCTACGACGGCAAATATCACGACGTCGATTCTTCCGACATGGCGTTCAAAATCGCCGGCGCGCTCGCCTTCAAGGAAGCGATGAAGCAGGCCAAGCCCGCACTCCTCGAGCCGATCATGAAAGTTGAAGTCTACGCGCCCGACCAATATTCGGGCGACATCATGGGCAATATCAGTTCGCGCCGCGGCCACATCAGCGGCAGCGAAGCGCGCGGCCAAAACGTCATCGTGCGCGCGCAAGTGCCCTTCGCGGAAATGTTGAGCTACGCCAACGATTTGGTTTCCATGACCCAGGGACGCGCCAGCTATTCGATGGAATTTTCTCACTACGATTTCGTCCCCGCCGAAATCGCCCAAAAAATCATCGCCGCCCACAAACCCCACGCCGCCGAGGAGGAGGCCGAATCGGCGGCAAACGGGCACTAAGTCCGACGCCGTCGCTGGGTCACCGGTTGCCCTGGTCGAGGCTAAATTCCTCGCTGCGTTCAGCACAACAAAGTGCTTGGTTCGCGCCGGCGAAGAATTTAGGATTGTAGGACTGTGAAACAGATCGCTTTCCTGATTTTATTTAACGCATTGCTGAGCTTTTTGCTATTCCTGGCTGCCGAGATTGTTCTTATTCGACTTATTCCTGCGGCACGACTGCTCATTGATCCAGATTTACGCCACAAGGAGTACGGTGTGCTTCAAGCGAAATATGGCGACCCAATTGGGGAAGTACGTCGCGTTCTGTGGCTGCTTAATTTTGTATGCTTCCCAATAATCGCCGTGACGATTGGAACCGTTAGCGGCATGATGTCGAGAGCGCATCCCGTGCCGGTTGCATTCCTAGGGATTCTGCCAATAGAAGTGTTCGTTCTGAGCCTTTCTGAGTTACGGATTCGAGAGGTGTTGCCTTTCGTTGCATATGCAGCGATTGCTTGTGTGTTCGCATTCGTTGTTTTTCATGTGCATATGACGTTGCGATAGAGCAAGGCCAAGTGGTCAGATCCGGACGACTGGCCAAATTGGCCCTTGCGCCCAGCTCCATAAAGTTGCAATCTGCCCCGCATGAAATCTCGCACAAAAACCAAGCCGACCAAATCAACTCAGCCCTGGGCTGACGCCACCACCGCCATTCACCGCGGCGAGCCAAAGCACGGCCGCAGTGGTCCTGTCGCGCCCGAAATTGTACTCAGCTCCACGTTCACATTTTCCTCGACTGCCGAGATGAAGCGCTGGGCCGAAGGCAAAAGCTCCGCCTACATCTACACGCGCTACGGCAATCCCACGCTCGCCATCGCCGAGGAAAAAATCGCCGCACTCGAAGGCGCCGAAGCCGCCATTGTCGCCGCGTCCGGCATGGCCGCCATTTCGAGCGCCCTGCTCGCCGTGCTCAGCTCCGGCGACGAAGTCGTCTCTACCGCGCAGCTTTACGGCGGCACGTACCGCCTGATGCGCGACCTTTTCCCGCGCTTCGGAATTCGCGTGCGCCACGTCGAAGCCGATCTCGCCGGCATCGAGGACATCGTCACGCCGCGTGCCCGCGTGCTTTATATCGAGACGCCCACAAATCCCTCGCTGCGCCTTGTTGATTTGCGCCGCGCCGTCGCCATCGCGCGCGAATTCAATCTCGTCTCTATCGTCGACAACACCTTCGCCAGCCCCGTGCTGCAGAAGCCCATCGCCCTCGGCTTCGACATGGTCGTTCACAGCGCCACGAAATATCTTGGCGGCCACTCGGATTTGATCGCCGGAGCCGTCGCTGGCTCGCACCCGTGGATCAATCGCGTGCGCGACAACATTATTTATCTCGGCGGCTGCATGGACCCCGCCGGCGCGTATTTACTGATTCGCGGAATGAAAACTCTCACCGTGCGCATCGAGCGCCAGTGCAAAAACGCCATGGCCGTCGCGAAATTCCTCGAACGCCATCCAAAAGTCGCGCGCGTCCACTATCCCGGACTCGCTTCGCATCCCGATCACAAATTGGCGCGCCGCCAGATGCGCGATTTCGGCGCCATGCTCTCTTTCGATTTGAAAAACGGCCTCGCCGCCGCGCGTCGCTTCTGCGACCGCGTGCAAATTTTCGCCCTCGCGGCCAGTCTCGGCGGCGTCGAATCCCTCGTCGTCCTGCCGGTTTATTCTTCGCATTACAATATGTCGCGCGACGAACTCCAGCGCGCCGGCGTCGAGCCTGGCACCGTCCGCGTCTCCATCGGCCTGGAAGATCCCGCCGACCTAATCGCCGACCTTCGCCAAGCCCTCGCCTGACATGACAGACATCCGTGCGCAATTCACATACACACCAGAGGAATACGCCGAGGCGCAGAGGGCCTACTCACGACACATGGCGTCGCGCGCAAAGCGCCTGTTTGTTCCAGCAATCCTTGGTTATCGGAATTTTATTTCTTTTGGGCGGAGTCTATGGTCTTTTTTCCCGTGGCGATGCGGTATGGACGATTTTTGACTTCGTATATGGCGGCTTTGTTGTCATCTATTACGACCCTCTGCGGGCTTGGCGCTTCAAGCGCGATTTCCCCAAAGCGAAAACGCTACAAGGGGAAAAGACCGCCGTGCTGGGCGAAGAAAGTATTTATATCTCCGGAGCGTTCGGCGAAAGCAAGATCAACTGGACCGCGTTTGGCAAGTATGCTGAGACTCCAAACCTATTCGTGCTGTTCATCCCTCCGCGCGTTTTCTACATGCTTCCCAAGCGCGCCTTGTCGCCAGCCGACCAGGACGCCATACGTCAATTACTGGCCCAAAAGATCGGCACCAAGAAATCTTAGCCGGGTGCACCACTTTGTAAACTGGCTGCGCATCACGCCACCAGCCTTTCGTTGCGGCGGTCTTTAGACCCGCCCTTTGATATAAGGAAGGCTCCTGGCGTTCTGGTCGGGATAGTCGTTACTTCGCGCAACTAATTTTCCTGCTCCGGCCCATCCGGGCCCCCCATTTGCGACAAACGGTAGCGGAGGGCGTTACGGGAGAGGCCCAAGGCGCGGGCGGCTTGGCTCTTGTTTCCGCTGGCGCGACTCAGGGCTTCGCGAATAATTTCCTGCTCCCATTTTTCGAGCGTCATGCCCTCGGGCAGAACGGGTTGGGAACCAGATGACGGATGCTGAACGCGCGAGTCCAGATGAATGTCGGCGGCATCGAGCATCGCGCTAGAGGAGAGTGTGACGCCGCGCTCAAGAATGTTTTCGAGTTCACGCACGTTACCTGGCCAGTGAAAATCCATGAGGAGTTGCATCGCGGCCGGTGCGATGCCCCGGACAGATTTGCCGGATTCGCGCGCAAATCGTTCCAGGAAAAAATTGGCGAGAGCGGGAATGTCTTCCTTGTGCTCGCGCAGCGGCGGAATATCAATTGCGACAACATTGAGCCGGTAGTAGAGGTCCTCGCGAAACGTGCCCTCTTCCAGAGCGGCGCGCAGGTCGCGATTGGTCGCGGCAATCAATCGCACATCCACCTTCAGCGTTTTTGTTCCGCCCAGACGCTCAAACTGGCGCTCCTGCAGCACGCGCAGCAGTTTCACCTGAATCGCGGGCGGCACGTCGCCGATTTCGTCAAGAAACAGCGTGCCTTTGTCGGCCAGTTCAAATTTCCCGGGCTTGCTCGTGGTCGCGCCGGAGAACGCTCCCTTTTCGTAACCGAATAGCTCGCTTTCAAGAAGATTTTCCGGAATGGCCGTGCTGTTGATTTTGATGAATGGACCGGAGGCGCGATGGGAATGCTCGTGAATGGCGCGCGCGATCAGATCTTTTCCGACGCCGCTTTCGCCGCCGAGCAAGACGGTGGAATTCGTCGGCGCGACGCGCTCGACGAGAGCCAGTACAGCCTGCATTTTTTCGCTTTTCGCGACGACATTGGCATATTCATAGCGCTGGCCAAGGGCTTCGCGGAGCGAGCGATTCTCTTCGCGCAGTTTGTGGGAATCCAGTTCTTTACGAATCACGAGCGCCATCTCCGCCAGCGAAAATGGCTTCAGCACGTAATCGCTTGCGCCCACTTTCATCGCTTCGACGGCGGATTCGACCGAGCCGTACGCCGTCATGATGACGACGGGAAGGGAAGCGTCAATGCGCTTGATTGCTTGCAGAAATTCGAGGCCGTTCATACCCGGAAGCTTAAAGTCCGTTACAACGAGGTCGATTGCTTCCCGATTCAGAAGTTTCAGGCCTTCTTCAGCGTCGGCTGCTGCATGCGTGGTAAATCCTTCTTCGCTGAGATTGAGCTCGAGCAGGCGGCGCATTTTGGCTTCATCTTCGACAATCAGGATTGACGGCATGAATTCTCTGGATCCTCCCTATACCTTTGGCGCGGCCGGTAGAAACACCCGGAAACATGCACCGCGCCCTGGCTCGGATTTCAACTGGATCGAGCCTCCATGATCATCCACGATCTTGGCGACAATCGAAAGTCCCAGGCCTACCCCGGTTTTCTTGGAAGTTACAAACGGATTGAAAATCTGCTCGCGGACTTCTTCCGCGATTCCAGGGCCGGAGTCTTCGATCTGGGCCACCACTCCGGAACGTCCATCGCTTGAGTCTGGCGCAATGCTCACAAAAAGTTTGTCTCCCTGTTGTTCTGGCGCAGGCGTGTCCGGCTGAGCACCCATCGCTTCATACGCGTTCAAAATCAAATTGATGAAAACCTGTTCGCAAAGCTGCTCGTCGCCCAATACCGCAGGCAGGTTTTTGGTGAAGCGTCGCTCGACAACGACGTTTGCGTGCGGGTATCGGTTGCGAGCCGATTCCAGGGCGCGATCCATGACGGCGGTCAGCTCGACCGGATGCAACACGAGTTGCGACGGACGCGCAAAATCGAGGAAACGCGAGACCAGGGCGTTCAGCCGGTTGACCTCGGTCGAAATGAATCCCGCAAGCTCGCTTGCAACGGGCTGGGCGGATTGCAGCTTCAGACTCAACATTTCCGCGGAGCCTTTAATGATGCCCAGTGGATTGCGAATTTCGTGCGCGAGCCCCGCCGAAAGCTGGCCGAGGGCTGCCAGGCGTTCCGCACGGCGGACTTCCTGCTGCGCCTGTTGTAGTTTCTGATTCGATTCCGCCAGGGTTTCGGAAAGCGCCTGGTAGCGTTTGACCTGCTGGCGGTTTTCCGTCACGAAACGGTTCACCAAAATCGCCGCCAGAAAGAAGAACAGGATGCGAATCGCGAGTATGCCGAATCCGGTGGGTGAAATTTCATAGTCCTCGATCACGATTGCTTGGATCAAGTACGAGCAATAGGCCAGTGAAGCAAGAGCGGTCCACGCAAGCATGGCCGCCGCTCCAAAGTAAATCGCCGCGGTTACCACCGGCACGAAGAAAATGGGATAGTAGTCGCTATTGATTCCCACCGCCCCCGTATGGCCGAGCAGCAGCGTGGAGAGAAGAATTTTAATGACCACGCTATAGATTCGTCCGCGACCCGGCTGCCATGCTACCAATCGTCCTTCGAAAATCTGAAAAATGCCGATGGCAAGAAGCGTTAGCTGCTTGTGAATTTCGCGGATGGGCGGCAACAGAGCTAGGGCGACCAGCAGGAAGAGCCACAGGGCTTCGACCCAGCCAAATTTTAAATGCCGTCCGGCATTCGCGGGAGCTTCTCGCAAGGCGTTTCGTCGCGCTTCGCCCGCAGCCTCTTCGAGGCGATTATCTCGTGACGCGTGCCGTGCGGCGCTGTTTGGTTCAAACATGCGAATGCATCCCTGCTGAATCTAACACGACCGGCTGGCTTTAGGCTCGCAGCCAAAGTGCCAGGGTGCGGCGGTAAGGAAGGGCCGCTGCATCGAACGCTGAGTGCGAGCGGTATTTTCATTTTTTTCTCAAGATCCATTTTTCGTCTTTCTCTTCAGACCGCTGCGTATGGCCGCGCGCGGAAATCTGTGGCACACTCGAATGTTTAGGGAGCGCTGCGGGTTTTGCGCGGTGCGCGGGTCGCGATGCCGACATCCAGAATGAACCTAAAATGAAATTGCCTGGCGAAAGCTAAAATGGATCCTCAGCTCATCCGCAATTTTTGCATCATTGCCCATATTGACCACGGCAAATCCACGCTGGCCGACCGCCTCCTTGAGCTAACGGGCGCGCTGTCCCAGCGCGAAATGACCGAACAGGTCCTAGACTCGATGGACCTCGAGCGGGAGCGCGGCATCACCATCAAGGCCAAAAGCATCCGCCTGCATTACACCGCGCGCGACGGAAAAGAATATCGCCTGAATCTGATCGATACGCCCGGTCACGTCGATTTTTCCTACGAAGTTTCCCGCGCCCTTTCCGCTTGCGAAGGCGCGCTTCTGGTCGTCGATGCCAGCCAGGGCGTCGAAGCGCAAACCGTCGCGAACGCTTTTCTTGCTTCGCGGCACAATCTTTTCGTCATCCCGGTCATCAACAAAATCGACCTACCCGCTGCGGAGCCCGATCGCGTCAAGGAGCAAATCGAAAACGTCCTCGCGATTCCTGCCGCCGACGCGTTGCTCATCAGCGCAAAAAGCGGCATCGGTGTCGCCGAAGTCCTGGAAGCCGTCGTCGCGCGCATTCCCGCGCCGACTGGCTCTTCCGACGCGCCTCTCCGCGCGCTGATTTTCGACTCGTGGTTCGATTCGTTTCGCGGCGCCGTGATTCTCGTGCGGGTCATGGAAGGCCACATCGCTCCGCGAATGAAAATCCGTCTTTGCGCGATGGATCAGGTCTATGAAGTCGAAGACCTCGGCGTGCTCACGCCCAAGCCCATCGTTCTTTCGGAACTTTCCGCAGGCGACGTCGGCTTTGTTGTCGCCAATATCAAGCGCGTCGCCGATGCGCGCGTGGGCGACACTATCGTCGAAGCCGACCGTCCCGCCGCCGCGCTTCCCGGCTTCGAAGCCATCAAGCCGATGGTCTTCGCCGGCCTGTATCCCGTGAACGCCAGCGACTACGAACTTCTCCGCGACGCCCTCGGAAAACTTCAGCTCAACGACGCCGCATTCTTCTACGAGCCGGAGAATTCCGCCGCTCTGGGTTTCGGCTTTCGCTGCGGTTTTCTCGGTTTGCTGCACATGGAAATCGTACAGGAGCGCCTCGAGCGCGAATTCGGCATTGACCTGATTACGACGGCACCGAGCGTTCGCTATCGCATCACGACAACTGCGAACGAAGTCATCGAAGTCGAGAATCCCACCAAATTTCCTCCGCCCGCGCAAATCGCGCAAATCGAGGAACCCATTCTCACCGCCATGATCATCACTTCGGACGATTCCGTCGGCGCGATTTTGCAGCTTTGCGAGGAAAAGCGCGGCGTGCAAAAGAATTTCGAATATCTCTCGCCCACGCGCGTCATGCTCACCTACGAAATGCCGCTCAACGAAATCGTTCTCGATTTCTACGACCGCTTGAAAAGCGTTTCCCGCGGCTACGCTTCTCTGGATTATCATCTTGCGGGTTATCGCGAATCCGATTTGGTCAAGCTCGACGTGCTCGTCGGCGGCGAACCCGTGGATGCGCTCACGCTCATCTGCCATCGCGAACAATCCTACGAACGCGGCCGCGAGCTCGTTTCACGTTTGCGGAAACTGATTCCCCGCCAGCAATTCGAAGTCGCCATTCAAGCTGCCCTCGGCAGCCGCGTTATCGCTCGCGAAACCATCAGCGCCCTTCGCAAAAACGTTCTTGCGAAATGCTACGGTGGGGACATCTCGCGCAAACGCAAATTGCTCGAGCGCCAAAAAGAAGGCAAAAAGCGTATGAAGCGCGTCGGCAAAGTCGACATCCCCCAGGAAGCCTTCCTCGCCGTCCTGAAAGTCGCCGCCGGCTCGGATTCGGAGGATTGAGGTGATACGGAGAACATCATGATAAGGTCCGAAGCCAGCGACGCGTTAGAAAACTTCCGCATGAATCCATGGGAATTTCAGCTGACCTTCGAAACTCCGCTCAAAAGCTTGCGGCCCTTCGTGAAAACAATCCTCGATGCGCTTGAGCCCCTAAAAGGGGCTTCCGTCACAATCTATCTAGCTGTGTTCGAACCACGAGATTTGATTGAAATGCTTGCGAGCCGTTCGATTCCTCCGACATATGAGCGCGGTGTCTGCCTCACTGCGACAGACCGACTGGAAATTGAAGAGCTGCTCCGCGTGACCTTGAGCGAATGGATTGATTTTCTGTTTGTGCCGGAACCATCACAGTTTGTGATATACGCCGACCACGACGAGTTCACCACTTTCTATGCTCATACGCGCTTGACCCTGGATCCCGTGGCAAGAGCGTTGTTAGATCAGGGCTTCAAGATGGAAGCGAACTACGAGAGGCGCTTTTAGGAGGTTCCAGAATGGACTGGACACCGTCGCGAGATATATCGGCGCAATTCCGAGCCTATAGACTGCGCCTCCGCCGCACCGTCCCGGCGATTTCGCCGCGCGCCAGCCGCACGGCTTCAAACGGACGGCTCGCTCGCTATATCGAGGAGTTCCATCCATGAGCGCGGAAACTTTGACAAAATTACGTTGGGAGGATGCGATCAGCGGCGGGAGGCGCGAAAATAATTGGCTTCCAGGCGTGTGGCGGGATCAGCGCAAGGAGTTCGCGCGCGGAATCTCCTCCAGCGCACGCGCAGCGCTCCACGTTTTTGAATTCCGCCGGAGTCGGCGACGAATGCAGAATCGCGACCGCCGCATCGCCCGTAACGCAGCGCACCACGTAAATTTCCGCATTGGCTCCGCGCGCGTCCCATTCCTGGAATTTCCGCAAATCGCTCCAGCGGCGCTTATCCACAACGTCAAACAGCTCGGGCGCTCGTTTGTGATTTTTCGCTCCGAGCGTTGTATGCGCAAACAGCGCGATCTCGTGCCCGTCAGATTCTTTTCCGCACACGGGACACGCCGCCAGTTCGCGCACCAGCCGCGCTACCGCTTCATCGCTGCCGGGACGAAATTGGTTCGTCGGTTTTTCGACCGAATGGCCAATCGCGCGCTTCACTGCGTCGAGAAAACTCACGCGTCACTCTCTTACCGCAATTCCTTCATCAATTTATTCGCGAATATTTTTCTTCGTGCGCACGGTTGCGGCGATTTCGCTGCGCGCGAGGCGGACAGCGATTTCGTCGCCCGCGGAAACTTGCTCCGCCGAACGCAACACGCGGCCTTCGGCATCGTACGCGATCGCATATCCGCGCTCGAGCAACTGAAATGGGCTGCGCTCTTCCAGCCGCACCGTCGCGGCTTCGAGTTTTCTGCGCGTCGCAACCAAATACCGTCGCGCGTGCGCGGAGAACGCGCTGGCATCGCGTTCAAATCTTCGCCGCAAACGTCCCAAGCGCGCGCGCAAATCGAGCGATGCAATTCGTACTTGCACCACGGCGTATCGCCGGCGCTTTCGCTCCACGGCGCGTTCGAGCGCCGCGCGCAATTCGCCGCCGCGCCGCTCCACGCGCACTCGCAGCATTTCCACGCGGGCGCGCAAATCAAACGATCCGATGCGCGCGCCCGATATTCTTACACGCTGCCGCGCAAGTTCGAGCCGCCCGCGCAATCCCGCCCCGAGCGCCGTATTCATGTCGTCGAGACGCTGTCGGTTGCGGCGAACCAAATCCTCGGGCCGGCGGAACGCGCGATGCAGCGCGAGATCGCGCAGGCAGTGGCGCTTGTCGAGAAATAAATAGCGCATGTGCTGCGCGAGCTGCCGCGTGCAATCGGCAATGCGTTTTTCAAATTCCGCGCGCGTGCACACCACAATTTCCGCCGCAGCCGAAGGCGTGGGAGCGCGCACATCCGCCGCGAAATCGGCGATGGTCGTGTCCGTCTCATGCCCAATGCCGGTGATGACCGGAATTTCCGATTCGGCAATTGCGCGCGCGACAATTTCCTCGTTGAACGCCCACAAATCCTCGAGCGACCCGCCGCCACGCGCGACAATCATCACGTCGACTAGCATGGCCCGATTGAAGTGGCGAATCGCGCGGACAATTTCCTCCGCCGCGCCATCGCCCTGCACTTTCACGGGATACACAATCACGTGCAAATTCGGAAAACGCCGCTGCAGCACGCGCAGAATGTCGCGAATCGCCGCGCCCTGCACGGAAGACACAATGCCAATGCGGCGCGGCAGCGCGGGCAAAGACTTTTTGCGCGCCGCGTCGAAAAGCCCTTCGGCTTCGAGTCGCTTTTTCAATTGCTCGAACGCGAGTTGCAGCGCGCCGAGGCCCACCGGCTCGATGTGCGAAACGTAAATCTGGTATTCGCCGCGCGGTTCGTACACGCTGACGGAGCCGCGCACGGTGACGTGCAGTCCATCCTCGGGACGAAACTTCAGGCCGCGCACCTGATCGCGAAAGCACACGCAACGGATTTGCGATTTCTCGTCCTTCAGCGTGAAATACAAATGCCCGGATTGCGCCGCGCGAAAATTCGAGACTTCGCCTTCGACCCACAAGTCCGGGAATTCTTTGTCGAGCAAATCGCGGATGCGCAGATTCAGCTCGCTGACGCGCCAAACGTGTTTATCGGGAATCAGGTTGAGGGAAAATTGAGTCATGTGCGTTTCGTCATTTGTTCATTTGCGGAACGAACCGAAAATCCAGAACAGCAAAGTTAGAATGACGCTGATGACGATGCACGTCACAACCGGAAAATAGAATGTGGTGTGCCGCCCGTGATACGAAATGTCTCCGGGCAAGCGGCCGATGCGAAACGGAAGCTTTCCCGCACCGAGCAGAATCGCGCCGGTCACCGCAATCACCAGCCCAAGAATCAACAGCCCTTTACCCAATTCGCGCGCGGGTTCCATGACGCATTCTCGCGATTCAATCCGTCAAATCAATTCCAGGCCGGAGAAAAAATAGGCGATTTCGAAACGCGCGGTTTCCGGAGCGTCGGAGCCGTGCGTACAATTATTCTGGATGCTAGCGCCGAGCGCGTTGCGAATCGTGCCGGGCGCTGCCTTGGCGGGATCGGTGGCGCCCATGGTCTCGCGCCAGCGCGCGATTGCGCCTTCGGCTTCGAGCGCGATGACGATCACTTTGCCGGAGCTCATGAATTCGGTGAGGTCCTTGAAGAATGGCCGCTCGCGATGCACGGCGTAAAATCCTTCGGCTTCGCTTTTCGTGAGCCGCAGCGATTTAATCGCCACAATTTGAAATTTTGCGTCGTGAATGCGTTTGAGAATTTCTCCCGTGAGGTTGCGCCCGACGGCGTCGGGTTTGATGATTGCCAGAGTGCGCTCGATTGCCAATGGTTCTCTCCTTGTAATCGAATGGTTTCTCTTACTTGCTCGTGGTTTTGCCGAGGACGGATTTCATGGTGTGGCCGATTTCGGCGGGGCTTTGCACGGTGTGAATTCCCGCCGCTTGCATCGCTGCGTATTTCGTCTTCGCCGTTCCCTGGCCGCCACTGATGATGGCGCCCGCGTGGCCCATGCGGCGCCCAGGAGGCGCGGTCTGTCCGGCGACAAAACCGACGACCGGTTTTTTCACGCGGGCCTTGATGAATTCGGCGGCGACTTCCTCGGCGTTGCCGCCGATCTCACCGATCATGACGATGGCGTGCGTGTCTGCGTCGTCGTTGAACATTTTAATCGCGTCGAAAAAAGAAGTGCCAATAATCGGATCGCCGCCAATGCCGATGCACGTGGATTGGCCGATGCCGAGGCGCGTGAGTTGGTCGACCGCTTCGTAGGTGAGCGTTCCGCTGCGGCTGACGAGGCCAACGTGACCCGCTTTGTGAATGTGCCCGGGCATGATTCCGATTTTGCATTTTCCCGGCGAAATCAGGCCGGGACAATTCGGGCCGATGAGCCGCGAATTGGACTGGCGAAGTTCGGCGGCGACGCGCACCATGTCGAGAGTGGGAATGCCTTCGGTGATACAGACGACGAGCGGCAAGCGCGCGTCAATCGCTTCGAGAATTGCGTCGGCGGCAAACGGCGGCGGAACGAAAATGACGGAAGCGTTTGCGCCGGTTTCTTTCACGGCATCGGCGACGGTATTAAAAACCGGGACGCCGAGATGCTTCGCGCCGCCTTTGCCGGGCGTGACTCCGGCGACGACTTTTGTGCCGTACGCGAGCATTTGCTCGGCATGGAAACCGCCTTCGCGGCCAGTGAGGCCCTGCACGACGACGCGCGTTTTTTCGTCGATCAGCACGCTCATCGCGCTCCTCCCGCCAACTGCACGACTTTTTCCGCGCCATCTTTCATGCCGGCGGCCACCGTGAAATTCAGTCCTGAATTTTGCAAAACCTCTTTTCCCTTCTCGACGTTGGTGCCTTCCATGCGCACGACGACGGGAACTTTGATTTTGAGTTCGTGAGCTGCGTTGACGACGCCCGTCGCCAGAACGTCGCAGCGCAAAATGCCGCCAAAGATATTGATGAAGACGGCCCGCACGTTTGGATCGCCGAGCAAAATCTTGAATGCATTTTTCACCTGCTCGGCGGAAGCGCCGCCACCGACATCGAGAAAATTCGCGGGGCTGCCGCCGGCGAGCTTGATGATGTCCATGGTGGCCATGGCGAGGCCCGCGCCGTTGACCATGCAGGCGACGTTGCCATCCAGCTTGATGTAATTGAGTTTGTATTTCGAGGCTTCGACTTCGAGGGGCGTTTCTTCGTCGAGGTCGCGCATGTCGCGAATTTCGGGATGGCGGGCGAGGGCGTTATCGTCGAAAGTCATTTTCGCGTCGAGCGCGACGAGGCGGCCATCGCCGGTGACGACGCAGGGATTGATTTCGAGGAGCGAGGCGTCCGTTTCGAGAAATGCGCGATAGAGCGACTGAAAAAACGGCACAGCAACGTTAACGATTTCCGACTCGATACCGAGACCGAAAGCGAGTTTGCGGATTTGATACGGCTGCAAGTCCGTGGCGGGATGAATCGTTTCGCGCAAAATCGATTCCGGATGTTCCGCCGCAACTTCCTCGATTTCCATGCCGCCCGCTGCGCTGGCCATGAAGACGGGCGCTTCGGCGACGCGATCGACGAGAATGCTCAAGTACAGTTCGCGCTTGATGTCGAGGCCTTCCTCAATGAGAAGGCGATGAACGATGCAGCCCTCAGGGCCCGTCTGCGGGGTGACGAGCTTCATTCCCAAAATTTGGCCGGCGAGTTCGGAGGCTTGCTCGTCGGAGCGCGCGAGCTTTACGCCTCCAGCTTTTCCGCGTCCGCCCGCGTGAATTTGCGCTTTCACAACGACAACGGGAGTGCCCAATTTGTGCGCGGCGGATTTTGCGTCTTCTCTTTTAAACACCGCTTCGCCGCGCGGCGTGGGCACGCCGAATTTGGCGAGAATGGATTTGGCCTGATACTCATGAATCTTCATTGACCTTCCAGTAGTGCTAAAATTGGGTCACGCTCAAAGCCAGCAAGTTTACTGCGGAATGCGAAGAGCGAGCAAGGCGGAGACTGCGCGCGTGATTCTTGAAGCGCTGGAAAAAATTATTGCGGGCGAGGATCTATCGCGCGTGGAAGCGGAAGCGGCGATGGAGCAGATTCTCTCCGGCAACGCCTCGGACGCGCTGATTGCGGGCCTCCTGACCACGCTGCGGATGAAGGGCGAAACGGTGGACGAGCTTGTCGGCTTCGCCACGGCGATGCGGCGACATGCCGCGCCGATTTTTCCCGCTGGCCGCGTGCGCGCTGACGAAATGCTGGTCGATACCTGCGGCACAGGTGGCGACGGCTCCTGCACGTTCAATGTTTCGACAGCGGCGGCGTTTGTGGTTGCCGGGGCGGGCGCGCGAGTGGCGAAGCACGGCAATCGCTCGGTGAGTTCGCGGTGCGGTTCGGCGGATGTGCTCGAACAGCTCGGCGTATCCCTCGATCAGACCGCTGAGCGCGTGGGGCGCGCGATCGACGAAGTCGGCATTGGCTTTCTTTTTGCACCGGCCATGCACACGGCGATGAAGCACGCCATCACGGCGCGGCGCGAGTTGCGCATGCGCACGGTGTTCAATCTGTTGGGCCCGCTGACGAATCCCGCGGGAGCGTCCGCGCAGATCGTGGGCGTGTCGGCAGCGAACTTCACCGAACTTCTCGCCCGCGCGCTCGACGAGCTGGGCGTGCGCCGCGCCTTTGTCGTTCACGGCGCGGACGGAATGGATGAGATTTCGCTGAGTGGCGAGACCTACGTTACCGAGCTGAACAATCGGGCGATTCGCAGCTATACCGTTGTGCCGGAGGATTTCGGGCTGCGGCGCGCGCCGCGCGAGGCGATTCGCGGCGGAGATGCAAAACACAATGCGGAAATCATTCACAAGATTTTCGGGCGCGGGATACTCTATCGCGAGCACGGCCCGCATCGCGATATCGTGTTGGCGAACGCGGCGGCGGCACTCGTCGCGGCCGGCCGCGCACCCGATTTTCTCGACGGGGTGCGGCTGGCCGTTGAATCCATCGATTCCGGCGCGGCGCGCGCGAAGCTCGAAGAATTGGTACGCTTTTCGCAGAATTAAGGATGCCAGCGCGGCTGGGTAAAACACAGACTTTTATGAGGTTTTCGACTTCCAGAACTATACGCAGGCAACGCGCCACGCGCTGTGCGAACGAAAATTTGCGCATTGGCAATCTTTAGACCGGCATGGAAATCTACGCAGGGATTCTTGCGGAACTGCGCTGGTAAGCGGAGGAATTAGAGAGAGAGGAAATTTTCGAGGAGGCGGAAGCCTGGGCCGGTGAGGACCGACTCGGGATGGAATTGGACGCCCTCCACGAGAAATTTCCGGTGGCGCAGGCCCATGATGGTGCCGTCGGCGGTCTCGGCGGAAATTTCGAGGCATCGCGGCAGGGAGCGGCGCTCGACGATCAGGGAGTGGTAGCGCGTGGCTTCGAAATTCTGAGGCAGTTTGCGGAAAATCGTTTTGCCGTCGTGATGAATCTTGCTGGTCTTGCCGTGCATGATTTTTTTCGCGCGAATCACTTTTCCACCGAAGGCGTCGCCTATCGCCTGATGCCCCAAGCAAACGCCAAGGATGGGAATTTTGCCGGCGAAACGCTGAATCATGGGCACGCTGATGCCAGCTTCGTGCGGCGTACACGGTCCGGGCGAAATAATGATGCGCTCGGGGCGCAGCCGTTCGATTTCGTCGAGCGAGATTTCGTCGTTGCGGCGGACTTCGACGGTCTGACCCATCTGGCCAAGGTACTGCGCCAGGTTGTAGGTAAACGAATCGTAGTTGTCAAGGAGCAAAATCATTCGATGAGTCCGTCCCTTGTGTCTGCGTTTGAGATGCCGATCCGCTGGAAAGCGTCGCTGGCCCGCGCGCGTTTCACACGGGCCGTTGCTTCCCCTGATGCGCAATTTCGACGGCAATGACAAGAGCGCGCGCCTTGTTGAGCGTCTCCTGATATTCCTTCGCGGGCACGGAATCCGCCACCACGCCCCCGCCCGCCTGGATGTGCACGTTGCCGCCTTTTGCCACGAGCGTACGTAGGGCAATGCACGAATCAAGATTGCCGGAAAAATCGAGATACAAGATCGCGCCCGCGTAGATACCGCGCCGCGACGGCTCAAGCTCGTCAATAATTTCCATGGCGCGGACCTTCGGCGCACCGCTGAGCGTGCCCGCCGGAAAGCACGCCATCAATGCATTGAGGCAATCGACGTCTTTTCGCAGGCGCCCGCGCAAGCTGGACACCAGATGCATCACATGCGAATAGCGTTCGACAAACATGAGCTTCTCGACTTTAACGGTGCCGTATTCGCAGACACGTCCTAAATCGTTGCGGCCGAGATCAACCAGCATAATATGTTCAGCGCGTTCCTTCGGATCGGCGAGCAATTTCTTCTCGAGGAACTTGTCTTCCTTTTCATCGTGGCCGCGCGGCAGGGTCCCCGCAATCGGGCGATAGGATGCATCGCGGCCCTGAACTTTGACGAGCATCTCGGGCGAGCTGCCCACAACGGATATATCTCCCAGCCGCAGGAAATACAAATACGGCGAGGGATTCACGACGCGCAGAGCGCGGTAAACCTCAAACGGGTCAGCCGCCGTGCGCGCGGAAAATCGCTGACTCGGGACGACTTGAAAAATATCACCCGCGCGAATGTACTCCTTCGCTTTGCGCACCGCGGCCATGTACCGTGATTTCGTGAAATTTGAAGTCACGTGCAGCGCGGCTCGATTCTTCGTTTTCGACAGGCGCGGCAGCGGTTGTTCGAGTTTGCGGCGCATGCGCGCGATTTCGCGCACGGCGGCATTGTATTTGGCGCGCAGGCTTCCCGGCCCTTCGGTGAAGACATTGCGCACAATCCAGACGCGATGCTGCACGTGATCGAAAGCGACGAGGCCATGAAAAAACATCATCACCGCATCGTCCAGCTTCAGTTCATCCGCGCCTGTGGCGGGGATCCGCTCGACGAGTCGCACCATGTCATAGGCAAAATAACCAATGGCACCCCCCACGAGCGGCGGCAAACCGGCGAGTCTGACGGGACGATAGCGGCTGACGCGGCTTCGCAGCCATTCGATCGGATTTGCATTGATCGTTTGCGTGCGTCCGCCGATTTCGATCCTGCACGAACGCCCGCGCGAGCGAAATACCTCCGCCGGATCGACACCCAGAAATGTGTAGCGCGCAATGTTTTCGCCGCCCTCGACGCTTTCGAGCAAACACGAGTATTTCGCGCCGCGCGCCAGCTTCAAATACGCCGCAACGGGTGTTAGCAGATCCGCGGGGAGCGTCTGGTAAACCGGAACGAAATTCCCCCTATGCGCCAGCTTGCGAAACGTTTTGTAATCGGGCTGGATCATTTCCGTCTCCGTCCGTCTTCCGGGCGTTCCTCGCGCCGAAGGGCTTCGACGACCGCGGCGCGCATCGCAACTTCTGGCGCTCGCTCGCCCATCCAGATTTCCCATTGCGCAAATCCCTGCGCGAGGAACATCTCAAGTCCAGAAACGGTTTTGATGCCGCGTTGCGCTGCTAGTTGCAATAGCTTGGTTTCGCGCGGCCGGTAAATCGTGTCGAAGACGAGCCGGCAATTCAGCTCGCGCTCCTCAAGAGGGGAATAGTCCTCCTGCGGATGCATGCCCACCGGCGTGGCGTTCACGATGGCGTCAAAGCACTCATGCCGCAGAGCCGTGCGCGGAATCGCTTCTCCGTTAACCGCACGGGCCAGCTTTCGGGCGCGTTCCGGCCGTCGTGCGCAAATGGAAATCGTCGCGCTGCCGCGCGCGAGCGCAAACGCCACGGCTCGCGCCACTCCCCCCGCCCCCAAAATTAGCACGCGGCGGCCCGCAATGGGCATTCGTCGCTCAAGCGCTCGAAGCACTCCCACGTAGTCCGTATTGTAGCCGAAGAGCTTTCCCTGCCCGTGCACAACCGCGGTATTGACGGCGCCAATCCGCGCAACGAGCGGGTCGCAAACATCGAGATAGCGCAAAATGCGCTCCTTGTGGGGAAGCGTAACGGCGAATCCCGCGATTCTCAGCGGGCCGATGGCCGCGGCGAAGTCGTGCATGTCACGCACGAGAAATGGCAGAAAAACGGCATTCACGCGCCGCGCGACGAACCCGGTGTTATGCAGGATCGGCGAGAGCGAGTGACCAATGGGATCGCCGATCACACCATAAACGCGCGTCTGACGGTCGAGACTGCCCGCGCGATATAGCTTCGTCATGGCGGGAAGCGAAACCTGTCCCGGCGCTGTCGCCACTTCCACCGGCCCGTAGGCCAGCGCGCTCCCTTCGCGCAACGCTAAAACGCGAGCAGGCGTCGCGGTTTCTCCCATCGGCACGGCAATCACATTTCGTTTACCGCGCGCGAGGGCCAGAACGCGAAGGCTCTCGCCAATTGAATCGCATTTCGTCGCGATTTTAACGGCGTCGAAATCCGCCGTACGCGCCGTTTGTTCAAGCTTGGTCATGAGCCGGGCAAGGGCGGATTTCCCCGGCGTCCCTCTGAAATCATGGAAGGAAAGAATCCGGCGCGCATTCGCTGTGCAAAGATCAAGCGCGAAGGCCGAACTTTCTTCCACGCTTTCGATTTCGAGATCGATCCACCGGCAACCGGCTGCAATCGCGCGCTGCAATACCGCAAGTTGTGCCGAAATGCTCCTCGAGAATCGGCCGCCAGCCGTTCTTCGGCGGCATGTCGCTATCAACGTCGTTCGCCAGCTGAATTTCTTCCGCCGCAGGAGAATTAGGAAGCGCCGGAGCTCAGGATCGCTCTCAAGCCAGTCGAGGCGGAGCTCCGCAGTTCGCGTATACAGCAGCGCCTGGCGGAGCTGTCTCCACATTTCGCGCGACGTGGCAGCCACCACAACACCGCAGACGCGATCCTCTCCAAACAACGAGTCTCTCGCCATGCTGTCCCTTCGTACAGGCAACGAGCCACATAGGATGCGTTACCCAATATGTAAAACGCAATGGGACATTGCCTTGACGCTTCCCAGGGCGTTTGTTACGGTCGATTCATCGAACTGACCGTCGGCTGCTGGCGGATCGTGACGCAAGGAGCAAAAGAAATGCCCAGAAATATCCTGATACTTGGTTTGTCGCTCGCATTCCTGTCTTCCGGCGCGGCGGCACAGCAGAACTCTTCCCAGAATGGTGGCACCGTGCCGACCACAACGCAACAGGATGTCTACTGCTCAGGCATGATAACGACGGGCCATATTCCCCGGAGCCTGGAGATCGTTTCCGGTGAGGGGGCGAATTACAAGGTCACCTTCGCGGATGGCGATTATGTCTACATTAACAAGGGGTCGGACAAGGGTCTCAAGCCGGGCGATACGTTCCTGGTGATGCGCCCGCTCTCGAACGACACACACGTTCAGTTTTTCACTTGGCAGAACCGGCTTTTGCACGCTATGGGCCAGCCCTGGGAAGATGAAGGGCGCCTGAAAGTTGTGGTCGTCCACAAAAACGTCTCGATCGCGCAGGTCACGGACGCTTGCAGCTATCTGCAGCGCGGGGATGCCGTGCTTCCGTTCGCCGAACGCCCGGTTCCGCAGCTCAAGGCAGAGGACAATTTCGACCGTTTCGCGCCCCCGAGCGGCAAGAAGAAAGCAATGATCGTTGCCGGGAAAAACTTTGCGATGCAGGCGGCTACGGACAGCGTTGTATATGTGAATCTGGGCGCCAATCAGGGCGTTAAAGTCGGCGATTACTTCCGTGTTTTCCGCTATGAAGACAACGGCAATTCAACGGTCTATCAAACACCGAACATGGCCACCGCGGTCTATGGGTTCGGTGCTGCGCCGGATCACTACTCATGGAAGGATTTGCCGCGTGAAGTTCTGGGAGAGGGAATCGTTCTACGCACGACTCCCAATGCCTCGACCGTTCTGATTACCTACAGCCTGAAGCAAATTTACGACGGCGATTACTGCGAACTCGAGTAGCGGCTTCATTTCCGGCTACGTTTGTGGCTTCGGATCGTCAACACAAAAATCCGATTCCGAAAATGTTTCTGCCGTGAAGATTTCGATTTGCGTTTCTACATCCCTCCATGCGTCCGAAGCGAGTCCCGCCTTGCGGCATGTTTCATCGAGGAAACGCTCACGCGACCATTTGTGCTCGCGCGCCACTTGCGGTAGCAGGACGCCCCGGCGTCCGTTGCGCGATACCACCAGTCCGTGCAAGCCCGCTTCCACCTCCTCGGCCCGCGCCGTCTGAAGCTCTGACACAACAGAAATCTCGATTTCGATCTCGTCAAGCTCATCGGCGCGCAAGCGCAAAAATCGCGGATCTTCCGTCGCCGCAGCCGCAGCGGAATAAGCGACCACATTGGCCAGTGGGTCCTGCGATGACAATCGCCCGATGCACCCGCAAAGCCGCCGCCGCTTGCGAAGCGTCACGAACGCCGCGCGCCAAATCGCCAATTCTCCCTCCGGCGCGATAACTTCCAATGCCCGCCCTTGGGTGAGCATCAGAGAAATTGCATTTCTGGCAATGGCGAGGAGCGCCTTTTTGTCTTCGCTACCAAGCGGGCTAACAATTAGGTTACGGAGTGGGCACATCTTGCGGGTTTTTCTTCTGCTCGAGAACAATCTCGATGTTTCTCCGCTGTTTGACGCGGTCATCCACCTGGTTCCAGAACATCAAGAAATAATGCACGGCGGAAGCGACCGCGCTGATCACCACCATCCACAGCAGCACGCGCGCGAGCAGGTTGAACGAGGGATGGGTCGACGAAAAAATGACAATGCAACCGGCCAGCACCTGCAGCACCATCTTCGTCTTACCCAGCGGCGATGCGGGAATAATCAATCCCTCGGCTGACGCGATATTGCGCAAGCCCATCACTATGAATTCCCGGCCGATGATGATCACCACCATCCACGCCGGGACCAAGCCCATCGCCACCAGCGAAATAAATGCCGCGGAAATCAGAAGTTTGTCGGCGATCGGATCCAGCAGAATCCCCAGCGTAGTAATCTCGCCGCGCTTTCGGGCAAAATATCCATCGGCGGCGTCAGTGGTCGCCGCGACCGCCAGAATCAGAACGCCCCAGATTTCGAAGTGGAACGGCAATCCCCAAAATACCAGGTTAGGCTCGCGCGTCAGGAGCACGACGACGAGCAGCGGCACAAAGAAAATTCGGAGAATCGTCAGGCTGTTGGGGAGATTCATTTCGGCCTCGGCCCATGCAGCCCCGCAGCCAGTTACGTTGGTCGCAGGTTATGGTGCCACTATAGTGCGGCGTGGCGATGGAGTCAACGGCGGCCGATGAGACGCGTTGCTGGGGCAACATTTGCGAAAGGCGCCGACAGAAGCCGTAGCTGCGAATATGGCGTTCCGGTGAAACAGGAGAGCCTGAACATCGCCTCTTTATATTGCATTTTCAGTGCGTTCGAAGGGAAAGATGCCCGACCGCTGGTATTTACCTTTTGGTTTTGTCGGACGCTCTGCTTGTGCAAATTCAATTAACCGTGCTCCTGTACCAAATATATCCGTCAAAATCAAGGTGAAGGCCGTGGCTACGACGTAAGTCTATGTATTGGTGCGGGTTACTTGGAGAGCTTAGACCTCCGAGGCATGTTGCAGAAAATCATAGAAATTCCCACTGTGAATTCTCTAAACGCAATTTCCACAATGATTTCCACAGCAGTGGTGACTGCGGACGCGGAATCCTTCACCCTCACGTTAATTGACTTATGAGTAATATATATATATCGGGATGACGGTGCGCCCGTTCAGTGCGTTCAGTGATGAATTGCCGGATGGCGAGCCCCAAGCGGGTCGTCAAACCTTTCCAGGCGCGCGGCAAGAGACTCCGGAAGCTCCGCGTCCAGACAAATGTGACCATCCTGTACTTTCGATTCGATAACACGGCCGCAGGCGTAGATCATAGCCAATTCGCGGCCATTCGCGAGCGGCACATTTAACCGGCGCGCAACGATAGGATCGACCGGCATAACATCGTCGATGCGGTGATGCAGCTCATCGATTCCTAGTCCCGTGTGAGCCGAGACGAATACGCCGGGATAATGATTTTCGTCGGACGAACCATCAGATCCAAGACGACTGCCGTCGTGAGATTCCCGGAGGGCATCCAATTCCTCGGGCGAGAGGCGGTCAACCTTGTTGAACACTCGTAGCCGCGGACGATCTGCCACGCCGAGATCCTGTAGCACCTTCTCCACTTCAGCATCCTGCTCCGCGTGCGCAGGATTCGAGATATCCGTGACATGCAACATCACCGCGGCTTCCTGAACTTCCTCCAGCGTCGCCCGGAAAGCCGTGATCAGACCCGCGGGAAGGTCGCGGATGAATCCCACAGTATCCGAAAGAAGGACACGCCGGCGTGATGGCAATCGCACGGAACGAACTGTGGGATCAAGAGTCGCGAACATTTTGGAAGACGTGAGAACTTCGGCGTGCGTCAGCGCGTTGAACACAGTGGATTTTCCCGCATTTGTGTATCCAACCAGTGCGACGGTACCAAGAGGAACGGCCTGGCGGGCATGACGCCGCTGCGCGCGCTGCCGCCGCACGGTCTCGATGGATCGCTCGATTTTGGCCGCCCGGTCGCGAATCCGGCGTCGGTCCGTTTCGAGTTTTTGCTCCCCAGGGCCGCGTGTGCCGATGCCACCGCCCAGTCGCGAAAGCTCGCGTTTGCTTCCGGCAAGTCGCGGCAGCAAATAATTGAGTTGTGCGAGCTCGACTTGGAGCTGGCCTTCGCGGCTGTGCGCGTGGCGCGCGAAAATGTCGAGGATCAATTGCGTGCGGTCAATAACGCGACAATCCGTACCGCGCTCGATGTTGCGGTGCTGCACGGGCGAAAGATTGCGGTCGAGAATGATTAGCCCCGCGTTGAGGCGCACTGCTTCGAGCTTCAGTTCGACCAGCATCCCCGTGCCCACCAGGGTTGCGGAATCGAGCGTGTCCCGCATTTGCAGGCGGCTGCCCACCACCTTCGCTCCCGCGCTGCGCACCAATTCCTCAAGCTCGACGAGCGATTCTCGCCCAGCGGCGCCGCTTGAAACAACGCCTGCGCGTGGTGAACGCTTCAGCGCCACGCCGACCAGTAATACGCGCTCGAAATTATCCAGCGGGGAGGCGGCTTTCATTCGTGCCGGGAAAACAACGGCGGGACTTTGCGGAACGTCTTTATCATGCTGACATCATTATACGCTTTTCCATTCTCTATCGTTGAAGCGCTTCTTGACTCGCCAGCGCCGACGCGGCCAAAACGAAACGTGAAAGGGCTTCCGCGAGCGACGGACCCGAGTCGCGAAATGAGATGTCCCGCGTGGCTCGATCCACCCAGCCTAGGTAAACCAACATGGCGGCGTTAGACCATTCCTCCGCCTGCGTCGCGGTAAAGCCGATCTCCCGGAAAACCTGCCGCAAGTGAGCCGTGCGCTTTTTCTCGACTTCGCGGACGCGATGGCCGACTTTTTCATCTTCACGGGCCCATGAAAAAATGGCTACGTCTAAACTACACTGGCTCGGGCGTGAAAGCAGTTCGATCAGATTCGCCCACCGGCCCGCAGGGTCACGGTGGACTTCACTCTCGTTGGCATTCCAGTCAGCGTGGCCCGATTCCCAAGCATCTAAAATCGCCTCCAGCAGATCGTCCCGATCTCGAAAATGCCAATAAAAACTCCCCTTGCTGATTCGCAGTTTTCTCGCAAGGTTTTCAACACGGACTGCGTCCCTGCCGTCCTTGGCGAGAGCATCGATGGCTGCACGAATCCAATCGGAACGTTCGAGACGTGTAGCGTGGTCGCGGCTGGTTTTCACGGAAGACATCACGGCTTACCATACGGCAGAGTACGGCAGTTCCAGGTTACACGCTGGTCAGTATCCTGTCAATACGATTCAGTACGGAACACGCTTACGTGCTGGCGATAATATCGACCGCTTCTGCCTCAATCGCGGTATCGTCACCAAAGCCATCGAGCCAATGCACGGCCCTCTCCTTGCGAAACCACGTAATCTGCCGCTTGGCGTATCGGCGCGTAGCTTGTCGTATCTGCTTGATAGCGCCATCCATCTCGGTTTTTCCCGCCAGTACATCGCTAAGCTGCGAGTAGCCAAGAAACTCGAATGGTTTTGATGCGGGCGCGATCCCGTGGCGTAACAGGCTCCCGACTTCGTCAAGCCAGCCTGATTCAAGCATTGCCGTTACGCGGCGGTCAATACGACCGTAGAGCGCGGCGCGCGCAGGCATAAGGCCAATCTTTACCACGAGATAGCCTGCGAGGCCGGATCGACCGCGGCGATGGAGTTCGCTGGCCTTCTCGCCCGACAAAAGGCGAATTTCAATCGCGCGGATTACCTTCTGCGTGTCGGCGGGAGCGATGTGCGCCGCCGATTCCCGGTCCAGGCGGCTCAGAATCTTGTGGAGATAACCCGGGCTGCGTGAAGCCCGCTGACGCAATCGGCCGCGAATCGCTTCCGAGCGAGCCGGCGTGTCGGCCAGCCCCTCGAGCAAGGCGCGCAAATAGAGTCCGGTGCCCGCCGTAAGAATCGGCAGCTTCCCGCGCATGTGGATTGCTTCGAGAACTTCCAGCGCGCGACACCGGTACTCCCCCGCCGTGAAAATTTCGTCCGGCTCGACCAAATCAACCAGGTGATGCGGAATTCCGCGCTGCTCCGCCGCAGGAACCTTCCCTGTACCAATATTGAAGTGCCGATAAACCTGCGTGGAATCGCAGCAGACCACTTCTCCGCCCAGCTTTTCGGCCAGTGCGATCGCCAGGGCCGATTTACCGGATGCCGTCGGGCCAAGGATCACCACCAGTCGGCGCGGCGCGTTCATCCGTGGAACACCCCGTAGCGCAGGAACAGGTAAATCAGCACAGCAAGAGCCAGCACCAGTGCGCCAAGAATTTGCGGACGATTCAGTTTCACTGGCTGAAGTTATAGTCCAGAGGCAGGTTGTAAAGGAAGGCGATTCGCAACTCGATGTACGGGCCCGTGAACGCCGATGGCAGCGGCTCGAAGGGATTCGATTCCGTCAGCGCTGCACCCGCCGCGCGATCGAGCGGTTCTTTACCTGACGTGCGTTCAAGCATCGGCTCGGTATTCGGCATGTCGCCATTACGCATGATGTGGAACCGCATCACAACGACGCCCTTGTCGCCCATGCGCGCGGAAATCGGCATCACGGAATACCAGTTCTGCTTGACGCGCGCGAGCAAACGAGCAAGGTAATTCGAAAAATCCACTCCCTGCGTGGGCGTCAGGATCTGCACGCCGCTCCCGAGCAGCCCTTGGCCCCCATTGCCGCTCGGAATGGGCGCTCCGGGCCCCAAAGGCATGGCCTCCGAGAATGCCGCGGAAGTCGAGCTGTTTCGATTTTGCAATGCTCGTTGCGCATTTTCTTGTAGCGCCCGGCCGGGCGAAAGGCGCGGCAGATCGAGATTCAGTTTTCGATTCGGTTTCGGCGGCGGATTCTCCAACTGCGAAAGCGATTTGAACGCGGGCGCGGGCTTGGCAGACTGCGCTGGCGGCGGCTGCACTTGGGCAGCGCGAGTTGGTTCCGGCTGCGGAGGAGCCGGAGTCTTCGGGCCGGCCATCGGCTCAGGCGCGGGCGGCTCGGGCGTAGGCAGCAGTTTTTTCAAAACGCGCGGGTCCAGCCGCATGCGCGCGCTGGGCCGTTCGGGGGACGGCTCCTGTCGGGGAATATTCTTGACCGACGGCGGCAGGAATACACGCGACAATTGCTCGCGCGCTAAGTTGACCTGCTGCGCCGGAGCGCGGTACGTAAAAAGCCTCGGCGCGAACAAAATCAGCAGGATCACCGCGACGTGCACAATCAGTGAAAATGAGCGTATCAACCACTGCCAATCGCGCTTCTTGGAATCATCCGAAGTCGACAGCAGATTCACTTCGCCGGTATTAAAAAGGTCGCGCTCGAGGATATCATCGAAAATCCCAGGTGGCAGTGGCGCGGCAGCCGCGGGTCGAAAGGATTCTTCCAGCCGCGCTTCCTGCGGCACAACCACACGCGTTTCCAGTACCGCAAGCGGAACATGCGAAGGAATCGCCGTGGCGGAAGACTCCATGTGCTTCACGGGCATGTCGCGCGGAATCAGAACGCGGCTGGAAAGGACATCGAGCGGCATGTACGCTGGAATCGAAGTGCGTGCGTCGAGCGGCGCTGTTGCGGGGCCTGACGGTACGACAATGCGCGAATCGAGCTGTGAAGTGCGCCGCGCGCCGTTTTCGGCCGGTGCGTTGGGATCGACGCGGGCAATCTTCAGCGGAACCAGGGTCCGGGGAATCATCTGGGTTGTGGTGAGGCTGCTAGCTCCGGTTTGACGCGACGCGCATGTTCGAGGATGCTCGCCATGACGCGGTCCGCCAAATCAAGCGCCCGCCGGCCCGCTTCACCATCCACGAGCGGTGTGGTGCGATCGCGCACAGCGGAGAGGAAAGCACGCAGTTCAGCCTTGAGTGGCTCTTCCGGCTGCGTCGGTAATTTCTCAAAATCAATCGCAGGCTCGGTGCCTTCGCCCGTCACGCGGATGCGCGTCACATCCTGCCGCGTGTAATCGACGGAAACGTATTCGCGCGCTTGAAAAAATCGCAGTTTGCGAACGCGCTCCGTGGAAACGCGACTGGCGGTGAGATTCGCCACCGCGCCCGATTCGAATTCGATTCGCGCGTGCGCGATGTCGACCTTCTCCGTAAGCACGGGGATGCCAACCGCATGAATGTCGCGGACTGGCGAATCCACGAACGACAGCAAAATATCCAGGTCGTGAATCATCACGTCGAACACCACATCCACGTCCAGGCTGCGGGGAGAAAAAACTCCCAGGCGATGCACCTCGAAAAACAGCGGCCGGGTCACGATTTTCTGGACGGCCACGACGGCGGGATTAAAGCGTTCGAGGTGCCCGACCTGAAGAATGCGTCCCGTGTTTTTCGCGGTCGCGATCAGCGCGTCCGCTTCGGCCCGCGAAGCCGCAATCGGTTTCTCCACCAGCACATCGATGCTGCGCTCCAAAAGCTGCGAGCTGATTCGCGCGTGAAGAACCGTGGGAACCGCAACGCTGGCGGCGTCAATTTGCTCGGCCAATTGGGCGAGATCGGAAAACGCCTCCGTGCCGAACTCCGCCGCGATCTGGCGCGCACGCTCGGGGTCGGCATCGTGGATGCCGACAAGCTCGGCTCCGGGAAGCTCGTGAAACACGCGCACGTGATTGCGTCCGAAATCGCCGACGCCGATCACGCCCACGCGTATCTTTTTTTGATTCACCTGATCGCTCAACGCTTCCCTTTCACGGGTACAGGTTTGTCGGATGCGTGTTCCGCACCGAGGGGTGCAAACGCCTGCATCGCGATACCGGCATCATCGGCGGCCGCAATCAAATTTTCGCGGTCAAACAGCAGAGTTCGCTCCGCGTCCATGGCCAGCGCCGTTGCATTCGACCGCTTCATCACTTCAATCGTCCGGAGGCCGATCACCGGCACATCGAAGCGCATGTCTTGCCCGGGCTTGCTGACTTTCACAACGACCAAACGCTTCCCCTGAGTAAGACGCGCGGCCCGTTCGATGGTTTCGTCCGTGCCTTCCATGGCTTCGACGGCGACGCAAGCGCGATCGCGAATCACGACTGTTTGTCCCAGATCGAGTTCGGCCAGCCGATGCGCCACTTCGCGGCCATACGCTATGTCCGCCGATTCCTCATCGCCCGGCCGCCGGTGCGTTAACACGCCCTCTTGCGGCAAGAGCGGTGCAAGAAACACAGTCGAGTCGACGAGATGAATCCCTTCGCCTTCGAGCAACGCCGCGATCGCGCCGATCAGCGAATCGGTATTTTTTTTTGGAAGTGAAAGCAGCAGCTTCGCGAGTTTCCAATCGGGCCGTATCGAACTGAAAATCTTGTTGTGCTTTACCTGCCCGGCCATCACCGCCTGCTTCACGCCCTCCTTGTGAAGCAGCTCAATCGCCCGGCTTAATTCACCCAGGCTCACCCAATACAATCGCGGCGCGACGCGTTCCAGCTCCGGCGACGCCTCCTCGCGAATCGCGATCACGGCCATGTCGATGCCGCGGCTGCGCGCACCTTCCAGGACCAAAAACGGAAATTTGCCGTTACCGGCGATAAGTCCCCAGCCCACAGTCGGAGACGTCTCTGTATGTGGCGCCATCTCGCCTCTACTTAATCAGGCCGCGCTCGGCCGTTTCGATGAAGCGAATCAGCTCGGAGACGTCTTCCGAGCCGTTCAGGGTTTCGCGCATGCGCGCCACGGCCTGCGTGGTGTTCAGCTTGGAGCGCAGGAGGAGCCTGTAAGCGCTCTCGATGGCCGCGATGCGGTCGCGGCTGAAACCTTGCCGTTCCAGACCGATCGAATTCACGGCGAAGCAACGCACATCCCGTGCCTGCACCACTTTCGAAAACGGCGGCGCGTCCTGCGTGATCGCCGTCAGCGCAGCAATGTACGCGTACCGCCCCACGCGGCAAAACTGATGCACGGTGCAAAACGCGCCGACGGTGGCATGGTCCTCGATGGTAACGTGCCCCGCCAGCGTCCCGCCGTTCACGAAAATCGTGTGATCCCCCACGTGGCAATCATGCGCGACGTGCGCGTATGCCATGAACATGTTATGGCTGCCGATATGCGTTGTCCCGCCGCCCTTTTTCGTCCCGCGATTCACAGTAACGAATTCGCGGAACAAATTATGGCTGCCGATTTCGAGCGCCACGCGATCTCCCGCATACGTTAAATCTTGCGGGTCGCCTCCAATCACCGTAAACGAACAAAATCGATTTTCGCCGCCGATTCGCGCCGGCCCGTGGATGACGGCGTGCGAATCGACTACGCAACCTTCTCCCAACTCCACTTCGTCGCCAACAACGGCGAACGGTCCAATACGCGTGCCGTCGCCGATTCGGGCGCTGGGCGAAACGCTCGCGCGCGCGTCAATCTCACTCATGGATTGCGATCCACCGTCTTGCACATCAGCGTGGCCTCGGCCGCCAGTTCGTCGCCAACCATCGCTTTTCCCGCCAGCTTGCAGAAAGTCGTGCGCCACGAAACAACATCCACTTCGATGCGCAATTGGTCTCCGGGAACAACAGGGCGCCGGAATCGCGCGTCATCAATGGCCACGAAATAGAGCAGCTTTTTTTCGCGTTCCGGTATTTCCTGCAGCAGTAAAACTCCCCCTGTCTGCGCCATCGATTCCACAATCAGCACGCCCGGCATCACCGGCTGCCCCGGAAAGTGCCCTGCGAAAAAATGCTCATTGATCGTGACGTTCTTGATTCCCACGATGCGCTTGAGCCGTTCCATCTCGATGATGGCGTCCACCATCAGAAAGGGATAGCGGTGCGGCAGGATTTTCTGAATCTCGTTCGTGTCCAGGATCATGAATTGTCCTCGAGAGGCCACACGGTAGCAACCACCCGCGCCGCGCAATCGAACCATTTTATATGAAAGCGCCGCATCGTGGAATGACGCTCGTGCTGGGGTGTACGTTCAGACACGGAATTCAGCGTTTGGAGCACGGGACCCCTGCGGGCTGTACCCTGTCGGCACGCACGCCGGCGGGCGGCCCTAGGCGCGAGTCCAACTTTCAAGCGAAACCCTCTCCGCCTGCGCTGCGTCCCACTTGACAGTGTGTTTGACTTGGCCACAGCGCCGGAATATGCTTTCGCGCGAAGATCAGATCGAGAGGTTCAGCTCAAATTCGGAGGTGGGATATTTTATGTGCATTCTGCGTAATGTTGCTGTTACCGCAATTTTTCTGCTTCTGCCATTTTCGCTAACGGCGCAGACTGGGAAGTATTGCCCGGCGCCGGGGTTCACCGCCAAAGGCGCCGTATCCGGCACAGCGTCGCCGCAATCTGAAACGCACGGCCTCAATCCTGCCGATCTCGACCGATCCGCGAATGCGTGCGTGAATTTTTTCCAGTTTGCCGACGGCGGCTGGAATGCCAAGCATCCCATCCCGCCCGCCTATTCGAGCTGGGGAACCTTTAATTACCTCGCCAACCGGAATCAGGACGTCCTCCATCAAATTCTCGAGCAAGCGGCGGCGGACCGCAAGGCCGCGCCAGGCTCCAACGAGCAGAAAATCGGCGACTACTACGCGAGCTGCATGGATACGGCGGCTGTCGAGAAGGAAGGCATCCATCCGCTCGATCCGGAACTGAAGCGCATCGACAATATCTCTACGATCCAGCAACTCGAAGCCGAAGTCGCTCGACTGCAAGGCGATGGTGTGGGAGTCATGTTCCGCTTCGGTTCCACGCAGGATTACAAAAACAGCACCGATGAAATTGGCGCGGCGTTCCAGGGCGGCCTCGGCTTGCCCGACCGCGATTACTACCTCAATACCGGCGCGCGCTCCCAGAAAATCCGCACCGAGTATGTCCAGCACGTGACGAACATGTTCAAGCTGATGGGCGACAACCCCGCCGTTGCGGCACAGGAAGCGCACACCGTGATGACCATCGAGACCAGCCTTGCGAAATCCTCGATGACCCGCGTCGCCATGCGCGATCCTCTGTCGCATTATCACAAAATGGATGTCGCCGGCGTTCAATCGCTCACTCCTGCTTTTTCCTGGAGCGCATATTTAAGCGACATCGGTTATCCCAACGTTAAGGAAGTCAATGTCGGCCAGCCCGCGTTTTTCAAAAACCTCAACACGGAACTGACTTCCACGCCCCTGCCCGATTGGAAAGTGTACTTGCGCTGGCATTTGGTGTCGGCGGCCGCGCCTGCGCTGTCCTCCCCGTTCGTCAACGAGGATTTCAATTTCTTCGGCAAGACGCTGACCGGCGCGAAGGAATTGCAGCCGCGCTGGAAGCGGTGCGTGCAGTCCACCGACCGCCAACTCGGCGAAGCCCTTGGACAAAAATATGTTGCCCGCGCATTCCCGCCCGAGGCCAAGGCCGCAGCCCTCAAAATGGTTCACAACCTGGTAAGCGCGCTGCATGACGACATTGAAACGCTCCCGTGGATGGGCCCCGCGACAAAAAAACAGGCCCTCGACAAACTGAGCCACATCATGCTCAAGGTCGGCTACCCGGACAAATGGCGCGATTACTCCGCATATAAAGTCAATCGCGGCCCCTACGTCGACAATCTTTTCCGCGGACACGACTTCGCATTCCGTTATGATCTCGCGAAAATCGGCAAGCCCGTGGACCGCACCGAATGGGGCATGACGCCGCCCACCGTGAATGCCTACTACAACCCGTCAATGAACGAAATTGTTTTTCCGGCAGGCATCCTCCAGCCGCCGTTTTTTGATCCCAAAGCGGACGACGCTTTGAATTACGGCGGAATCGGAGCCGTGATCGGCCACGAAATGACGCATGGCTTCGACGACGAAGGCAGAAAATTCGATGCTCAGGGGAATTTGCGTGATTGGTGGACAGCGCAGGACGCCAAGAACTTTCAGGCCCGCGCCGAATGCGTGGAACATCAGTTCGACGGTTACGTGGTCCAGCCCGGTGTGCATGAAAACGGCAAGCTCGTGCTCGGCGAAAGCATCGCGGACCTCGGCGGCTTGACGATTGCTCTCAAGGCGTTCGAAAAAACGCCTGAAGGACGCTCGACCAAGAAAATCGGCGGCTTCACTCCCATCCAGCGCTTCTATCTCGCGTGGGCGCGCACTTGGGAAGGCAGCGAACGTCCGCAACTGCAACTCCTGGCGGCAAAAATGGATCCGCACCCGCTCGACCGTTACCGCGCAATCGCGGCGCCATCGAACATGGCCGCCTTCCGGCAAGCGTTCAATTGCAAGCCGGGTGATCCCATGGTGCGCTCTGGGGCCGAGGTCTGCCGGATCTGGTAGAGGCGCAAAAGAACACCGCGGGGCCGGGCGCATTTTGATTTCGCGCTCAGCGCCCCGCGTTTTTTATTTTCAGCGACCGCTGCTTTTTGTATTCCGCCCAGGTGAGCAGAATAATAATCGCGTCAAAGACAGTCAGCGCTGCCAGCCACCACGATGGCGCAAAGGTCATCCGGTACGCTTGATATCCGATGAACCCGAGCAGCATCAGGATCATTGCCGGATACGCCCACATTCGATTCATCCACAGCGCCGCCACCAAAATTACTTTTGCCAGCCCGTGCGAGAGCAAATAAAAAATCATGAAATACTGCGCGCTGCCGTTGAATCGATGGGAAAGATGCAGCAAAAGCGTTGCGGCAATGTCGTGAGGATCCTGGGAAAGAGTCTCTTGCGCCATCTTGGTGAGAATCACGTTCAAGCGGCCGGCCGTTCCGCTCAAAAGAAGAATACTTCCCAGGATTTCCAGAACGCCGTCGATGCCTTTCAGCGCGATGCTCACGTGAAAACTGCGGTCGAGAAGCGTGCTTCCCTGGAAGCGTTTCATGAGGACAAGTTAAGCGTAGCATAAACGGCTGCGCGGAAGTCTCCTCCGTTCGTGTGTGCGTTCCTGTGATTAAGTCGGCGGTTGCAACCGCCCGGTCTTCCGGGGAATCGAATAGCTGGCGCCTAAACGGGAAGGCGGTTCTTCCAACGGTGACCTAAGATTTCTCGTCGCCTCTTTCAACGGAGCGAGATTCTGCGAAGCAATCCATGATGGAAAGATGACGGAAAGCGGATCGCGCACGAAGTTCGCTGTCGAGCCTGAGCTCGGAGGCAATCCGGTTCTCGCGGGAACGCTCGACTCGAGGCTGATCGAGAACGCCGACACTTTTTCACGCGAGATCGCACAAGAAGAGGTGCGCGATCACTGGGACTGGATTTTGACCGGCGTCATCATCCTCGGTTTCGCGCTGCTAGTTTACGAAGTCTATCATTACGCGGCGTTCGATCCGCTCCTCGCCGCCGCCGAGGAACATCGCTGGGCAAGGTTCATCGTGCGTCCCACGATGCTCTGGACCATCATGGGTACCGTGCTGCTCGGCTTCCGCACGATTTTCTGGCTCCGCTACCGCCCATTTCCTTCGACTTCATTCGAAAACGCTCCGCGCATCACCATCATCATTCCCGCGTATAACGAAGGCGCGATGGTGATGAAGTCGATCGCTTCGGTGGCCCTCGCGGCTTATCCTGCGGAGCGTCTAGAAATTCTGGTGGTTGACGATGGCAGTACGGACGACACGTGGAGTTACATCGAACGCGCGGCGGCGCAGTTTCCCGGCAGAGTCACACCCATTCGCTTCGCGAAAAATCGCGGAAAACGAGAGGCTCTCGCCGAGGGGTTCGTCAGAGCGAGCGGCGAGATTGTCGTGACCATTGACTCCGATAGCGCTATCGAACCCCGCGCCCTGCTGGCCATCGCAGGCCCGTTTCGCGATCCCTCGATCGGCGCCGTCGCCGGCAAAGTCGCCGTGTACAATCGTCGCCACGGAATTATTCCCCGCATGTTGCACGTTCGCTACATTCTGTCGTTCGATCTGCTACGCGCCGTCGAATCGTCCTATCGCACTGTCTACTGCTGCCCCGGCGCGCTGACGGCGTACCGCACCTCGGTCGTTCGCAGTGTCTTGGAACGCTGGTCGGCGCAAACGTTCTGGGGCGTGCAATGCACGTATGGCGAAGATCGCGCGCTGACGAATTTCATTCTCGAAGCCGGCTTCCACACGGTCTACCAGCGCTCCGCCGTGGTTCACACAGTCGCGCCCGACACGTACGGCAAATTGTGCAAAATGTTTTTGCGCTGGGATCGCAGCTACATTCGCGAGGAAATCCGCTTCCAATCCATTGTCTGGAAGCGTCCGCTCGTCCCGCGCTGCATCGCGCTATGCGATCGGCTGATCACAAATCTGCGCTACCCGGTGAATTACGCGGCTTTTTTTTTCCTAGTCTATCTCGCGTTCGGAAAACCGTTTATGGTCCTGCGCTTGTTGACGGTTATTGGCATCATGTCATTTTTCAATATGCTGTATTTCCTGCGCAGCGAACGCTCCATGGATTTCCTCTACGGCATTCTCTACGCCTACTTCGGCTTTTTCACCCTGTTCTGGATTTTTCCTTACGCCTTCTTCACCCTCCGCTCCCGCTCCTGGCTCACTCGCTGACCTTTGGTAACGGAAGAGTTTTATTCGCCGTCCGGGACCGGCAGCGGAGCCAGCTTCTCGGCAGCTTGCTGTTTTTTCTTGCTGTGGAGGAGTTCAAGGACGGAACGAAAGACGCGCGAACGGAACTCGTAGCGCTCGTTGGCCCGCGTGATGTAACGAACCGCGACGCTCACTCCGCCGTCGCTGGGCCGCAGATTCATGGCAGGCTCGGCGTTAAACGCGTTCGAACCGTGCGAGAGCGTCACGCGCTCCCATTCCTGTTCGGCGAGTCGTGCGTTTGCGCCAGTTTCTTTGGCGATGATTTTCTTGATTTCTTCGGCGATCGGATACGGATCCTGCCCCGCGGGAATGACGATTTCGATCTCGTCCCACATCCATTGACCAGAAGTTGAAAAATTAAAATAATGCCCTTCGATCGCGAAACTGTTCACGAACGTGACTTTTCGGCCCGTCGGATGGCCTGCATCCGTCCAGTTCCCCGTTTCGAGCAGCACTGTGCGCAACAAGCCGACCTCGAAGACCTCGCCACCCACTCCATTGATTTCGACCCAGTCCCCGGGACGAATGCCGTTGCGGCCCATCAAAATAAACCAGCCGAAGAATCCGACGATGAAATCCTTGCAAGCCACGGTGAGCCCGGCGCCCGCGAGAGCCAGCACAGTCGCGAATTGATTCGGCACGCCGAAAATCACCAGCAGGATCACAACGACTCCGACGACGCGCATCGCGCCGATGATGATGGAACGCAGCGTCAGCAGCCGCTTTCGATCTGGAGTCAGCCGAAACAGCAGGTGGCGGATCACCTGGTCGGAAAGAGAAACGAGAAAAGCGATCAGCAGGATCCAGAATACGGATTCGAGAAGCTCGCGCAGAAACAGCCGCTCGCGGCTGACGAGCAATGCGCTCCATTTTCCATATGCGGCAGCGACCCCTTTCTCGTCTTCGATGCGCAAATCATATTCCGCCAGCGTCTTTTGCTCGTCGCTGAGGTCGTGAACGCGCGCGATGGCGGCAGCGGTTGCTTGCGCGCTTGTCACGGATGCGGTAGATGTTACCGTCGGCGAGGAGCTGCCCGGCTGCGCGGGGGAAGTCGGATTCTGCTGCGCTTGGATTTTTTTTTCGAGGGCCTGGTGTGCTTGCGCGAGTACGCTGGCGCGTCTCAAAGCGTCCTGGCGGGCCGAATCGATTTGCAGTTGCTTGGTGTTGAGCGATTTCCACGCGCGAAATTCCGCAAGCACGTTGCGCGCGCTCGTCTGTTCGACCGAGGCCTCATAGCTGCTCGTTGCGAATGTAATGATCCCCTTGTCTAAATTCGCCACGGACTGTTCGTGCTGCTGCAGTGCCTGCTGAATCTTGTTTCGCGGATCTCCGCCCGCGCGGATAAAATCCTGCTGCGCGTCTCCGAGTTCGTCCTCGTCGAGCGATTCTTGCGCCTGCGCCAGCGTTAATTCCTGCTGGAGCGCGTCCTTTCGGGCTGCGGGAGCCTTCGCAACAACCGCCGTCAGCCGCGCAATATTCGCCTTCTCCGCGCCCACGCGAGCCTGTCGCCGCGCGATGCGCGCTTGCAGTGCCTTCGCATTGGGACTCAGAGACGGCGTGTGCCGCGTCGCTTCGCGCAGCGCGTAGTCGAACGCCATGTCCACCTCGTGGTCGCCGAGCCGCAGCGCCTCTCCCGCGTATTGCTGTTCGTCAGAGGTCACCGCGAGTTTTGCCAACTGCTGCGCAGTTTGCAGCGGGCTTTGATCCACCAGCGTTCCCGAGGAGGATTGCTTGGCCGGGAGTTTCGGAACCCCGCCTGTCCAGGACCGCGTGAACAACAGGCCGGCCGCGGCCAGGATGAGTAAGGCAAGCAAACCGAGGAAAATCAGTCGTTGATGTGGCTTCATCGAGATTTAGATGCACGCGGCATCATCATTATATACATCTGGAATGCATTCTAATATGCGCGAACCAGCCAAATCAGAAGAAAAGACGTGGACGCGCGTTTGTGACAACTTGCGAATTGCCAACCGGCGCGGGAACGGTAAACACGACGACGCGAAAATTTACTTACGTGTTCTTTTTGCAACGCGACGGGGAACTGCGCGCGATGTCGAATTTCCGGCCGGAAGGCACAACGCCGCGGCACCCGCGATTCCGGAGTCTTCTCCGTAACGCGCGCGAACAAACGGAATTTCCTTGCAGCGCGAATTGATCGTCCATGCGGGAAGCTGCTCGCGAATGCGCGCGAACCACTCGGAAAATAGTTCGCCCATCCCGCCGCCGAAAATAATCACGTCGGGCTCGAAGAGATCGACGATATTGCCGAGCCAGATAGCCAGAAAATCGACAGTCTCTTGCAAAATTGATGCCGCCAATTCGTCGCCCGCGTGCCAAGCCGTCCCCACCATCTCCGCTGTCACTTTTCCCGGATTCTCTCCGGCGAGCGCCAGAAGTTTTTCTCGGCCCGAACCGCCGCTCGCCAGGCGTTCGCGCGCGCGCTTCGCCACCGCCGGTCCTGCCGCGAGCGCCTCAATGCACCCCAGTTTCCCGCACGCGCATTTCGGGCCGTGATAATCGATCGAAACGTGCCCGCCTTCGGCTGCCGCGCCGGTGCGGCCATGATAAATCCGGCCGTTGAGAATCACTCCGGTTCCGATTCCCGTTCCGAGCGTTGCGTAAAAAACGGATTCGTATCCCCGGCCCGCGCCCCAAATGGCTTCCGCGAGCGCGGCCGCGTTCGCATCATTGTCGAGCTTCGTCGGCAGCCGATATGCCTTTTGAATTTTTCTCGCGAGCGGAAAATTGTGCCAGCAGGGAAGATTCGGCGGGTTGATGATCACGCCTTTTCGCGGGTCGAGCGGGCCGGGACTGCTGATTCCGATTGCCGAAACGGCGGTACGGCGCTTCGGCTCCTGTTCCAATGCCGACGCGATGGCACGCTCGACGGCGCTCAAACCTTCAGCGGCGTCGCCGCGGCACGTCATTGGCACGCGAACTTTCGACAGGATTTTCCCCTCCGGCGTCACCAGTCCTGCTGCGACCTTCGTTCCTCCGATGTCCACGCCCAGATAAATTGGCGCTTTCGCTGGTTTGTTCCCTGGCATTGCGATTCCTCGCCCTCCTGCGACGGCATATGATAGCGCGGGCCGATGCGAACGTGTACACTTTCGCCGTTTGCACGGTCCCGACACAGCTTAGATACTCAGTGGAGACAAACTTTATGAACAACGCGCTTGCGGGAATTTTCCTGCTGGTCATCGCCGGAGTGATGAACGGCAGCTTCACGCTTCCGATGAAGTTCACGCGCCAGTGGGCGTGGGAAAACACATGGCTCGTGTGGACCATCTGGGCGCTCGTGATTTTTCCGCCGGTAATGACTCTCGCCACGGTTCCGGAATTGCGCTCTGTGTACTCGAGCGTCGCGTCCGGCGTGATTATCACGGTCGCCGCATGCGGCGCCGGTTGGGGAATTTCGCAGGTATTTTTCGGACTTGCGGTGGAATCGGTAGGCATCGCGCTGGCCTTTTCCGTGATCTTGGGCATTTCGGCGGCAGTGGGAAGCTTGTTTCCATTAATCCGCTTGCACTCCGAGCAAGTTTTTACGAGGGCCGGCCTCGAGGTCCTCGGCGGCGTGGCGCTGGTGATCCTCGGCGTTGGAATTTGCGCGATTGCTGGCCGTAAGCGCGAAGCAGCCCTCGGGCAGGCGATCGATCCAAATAAAGCATCCGTGATGCGCGGGCTACTTTACTGCGTGATCAGCGGCGTTGGCTCGGCGCTCGTTAATATTGGCTTCACGTCGGGACCGCCGCTGCTGGAAGCCGCGGAGCGAGCGGGCGCTTCGAAGCAGTGGGCGCCAAACGCCATCTGGCTGCCCCTTATGCTCGCCGGCGCAATCCCCAATTTAATTTATTGCGTTTATTTGATCGGCAAAAATCGCACGGGGAATCGCTTTGCCAAGCCTGCGACAGCCAGCTACTACGCTCTCGCGGGAGTGATGGCTGTATTCTGGTTCGGCAGCACGCTGATGTACGGCATTGCGGCGGGAGATTTGGGCTCGATGGGGACGGTCCTTGGTTGGCCGCTGTTTATGTCGCTGATCGTCATCACCGCGAGCATCTGGGGCGTGGTCACCGGCGAATGGAGAGGCTCTGGCAAGCGGCCGCTGCAAATTATGTATTTCGGCGTAGCGGTGTTGATTCTGGCGATCGTCGTGCTCTCGCGCGCGAGCTAACGAAAATAAAAAACGAAAAGCCGCGGAGTTTTAAAACGCGAGACTCCGCGGCCGTCGATGTCATCTCATGCCCGGCAAAAACGCCGGGCTAACGCGAGTGACAATCCTGCCCCTTACTTTACCGGTTTCACCGTGATCGGGCTGCCGCCGAACACAGTCGGCGCGCCCGCTGACTCCGCCGTTTTGTTGTATCCAGCGATGTCCGTGCGCAGCACATCGTTGAACTGCTTGATTGTCTGATCCGCTTTCGCGAAGAGTCGCGTCATTTGCCGGCGCATCAATGCGTTTGGCGCTTCGCCATACGCGCCGCCCGCTTCGAAGACCACACGATTGAGCTGGCCGTGGAAATCGGTCAGCTCGTGAATGTCGTCCTCGGCGACTGCGTGCTGGACGTCCGGACTGTAGATCGCGTTCTTCATCGCGGTGAGTTTCTTCTGTAGCTCGTGGCCGTGCGCGATAACCGGCTGGTACTTTGCCTGTTCCGCTTTATCGTCGCTGCCCTGGATTGTGGAACGGAAGTCCTTCAGCTCCTTGTTGATTCTGTCGATGCGGTTGATCACTTCGTTGATCGCGCTCATTTCGTTCCGCGCTTGCAGGCCTGCCTGAGCCTCCGCGCGGAAGTTAGCCGGATCAACGTGCAGATTGGGATCGGGCTCGACCGTAACACTCCGCGATTGGGTCTGGCTGTCCGCGGTGACGGATACTTTGTACGTGCCGGGCGCGACGCGCGGCCCGCGATTGGGGTTGAAGAACGCGTTCGGTCTCGGCATCTTTTCGTATTTCAGCATCGTTGCCCCCGCATATTGCATGGTCCAAACGAAGCGATTGATGCCCTCTTTGCCGGGACCATAATCGGTGGCAACGGTATTGCCGTGGTCATCGGTAACGACAATCTTAACCGGACCCTGATGTTTCTTGCGCTGCTCCGGCGTCGGCTTGATTTCGGATTTCAAATAATAATCAATGACGGCGCCATTCGGCGCGTTGGGAGCAAAATATCCCACGCCCTGGCCTTCATCGCTCCGCCACATGTGGTACATCACACCAGATTCAGGCGTGAAGACGTGAAACGCGCTGGTCTGTATAGCGGGCGTAAATTCCTCGAGAGGACATATGTCGTCAAGGATCAGAATCCCGCGCCCGTGCGTCGCAACCAGCAGGTCGTGCTTCGCCTTTTCAAATTGCACGTCGTAGACGGCCGCGGTGGGGAAATTGGATTTGAGCGCCTGCCAGTGATCGCCGCGATCCGAAGAATAGAAAAGGCCCGTGTCCGTGCCCGCAACGAGGAATCCCCGCTGGTTGGGATCTTCGCGGACAACATGCACCGGAGTATTCTCCGGCAAGCCGTTGGTGATTTTCTGCCACGTCGCGCCGTAATCCGACGTTCGATACGCGTAAGCGCCACGATTATCGAGCTCGTGCGCGTCATAAGTGACGTACGCAGTTCCCGCATCGAACGGCGACACGCCCACCTGATACACGCGCGCCCATTGCGGCGCTCCGGAAATATTCGGAGCCACGTTTTTCCACGATTTGCCGCCATCGCGCGTCACTTGCACCAAGCCGTCGTCCGTGCCCACCCAAATTACTTTTGGATCAGTCGGCGCAAGCGTGATGCTAAGGATCGTGTCGTAGCTTTCGGCCCCGCTGATGTCGTGCTGCACCGGGCCGCCCGCAATTTCCTGCTTGCTCTTATCGTTTCGCGTCAGGTCCCCGCTGATCGTCGTCCAAGTCTTCCCGCCGTCCGTGGTCTTAAAGACGACATTGCCGCCGAGATATGCTTCATTCGCATCGGTGGGCGAAACGGCGATCGGAGCGGTCCAATTGAATCGATACTTCAAATCCGCGGGCTTAGTCGTTTCCACACCTTGGAGGTAGGGCTCAATGGACCGGCCAAGATGATTCTTCAGATCCAGGCGCTCGATCGAGCCATCCTGCGAGTCCGTGTAAATAATGTTTGGATCGCTGGGTGCCGGAACTGCGTATTCGCCGTCACCGCCAACCACGGTGTACCACGCTGGCCCGGTAACCCGTCCGCGGCTCAAGTCCGAAGACGGCCCGCACCACGAACTGTTGTCCTGCAATCCGCCGCAAACGTTGTACGGCTGGCGGCTGTCCGCGGCCACCATGTAGAACTGCTCGATGGGCATGCCATCGAGGAAGCGCCACGTCTTCGCGCCGTCCGTGGAGAGATACGCGCCCCCGTCCGTGCCCATAATCATGCGGCCGGGATTTTTCGGATCAATCCAAAGCGTGTGATGATCGGAGTGAACGCCGCGATCGGCGACAAATGCGTTCTTGCCGCCGTCATTCGACTCCATCATGTTAAAAGACATGAAATAAACTTTATTTTCATCATCCGGCGAGACGACCAGCTTCGTGAAATAAAATGGACGCACGTCGAGCGCGTGATTGTCGCTGACCGGAGTCCACGAATCGCCCATGTTCTCCGATTGCCAGAGCATTCCATGCTTGGCCGCGATCAGCGCGTAGATGTGATTCGGATTCGATGGCGCAATGGCGACGGCGCTGCGGCCCAGCGGGCCTTTCGGCATTCCCTTCGTCAGCTTCTTCCACGTGTCGCCACCGTCGGTCGAGCGGTAAATCGCGCTATCCGGGCCGCCATCCATCATCGTCCACGGATAGCGGCGAAACTGCCACATGCACGCGAACAGAACGTCCGAGTTCCCGGACGCCATCTCCAGGTCGGAGACGCCGGTGGAATTGTTCACGTAGAGAACTTTCTTCCACGTCTTGCCGCCGTCGGTGGTCTTGAAAACGCCACGATCGGCGTTCGGTCCCCAGGCATGGCCGAGCGCGCCGACGAAAACCGTGTTCGGGTCATTCGGGTCAACCAGAATGTCGGAGATTTGCTGCGTGTCCGCGAGTCCCATGAATTTCCACGAATTTCCGGCGTCGGCGGAAAAATAAACGCCGTGGCCATCAATCAGATCGTTGCGGATGTTGCCTTCGCCGGTGCCGACCCAGACGTAATTCGGATTTGACGCAGCAACGGCAATCGCGCCAATCGAGGCAGTCGATTCGTGCGCGAAAATCGCCTTCCACGTTAGGCCGCCGTCAATGGATTTGAAAACGCCCCCGCCGGCCGCGCCCACATAGTAAATATTCGGGTTGCCGGGAACGCCCGCAACCGCCGCAACGCGCCCTCCCGCCGCGGCAGGCCCAAGGTCACGGAATTTTAGATTGGCGAAAACATCCGCCGATTTTTCCTTGGAATTTTGCACGGGAGTTGCCTGGTCCTGCGCGGCGAAGACGTTCATCGCCGCAAAGGCCGAAAGAAGCAGCGCCACGACGCCGGCGCAAACAATGCGGGACTTTGCCATTATTCATCTCCTTTGAAAAATAAAATGCGGTTGTGGTTCGAAAAGAAATCGTGTCGTTGCTGAAAATCGCGAACAAAAATCATGCTTTGGAATTATCCATGTGCCTTGCGCCCGGCATTATACCCCCGCCAGACGCAACAGCTTCGCAAAGTATCCGTTAGTCAGATACAGACGTATGGGAGCCGCCGGCGGTTCCGCATTCTTTTTGCGGGCGGCCCGAAACGCGGATACGTTGCCGCGCTCCGGATGGCAACACGATACTTCTAGTCTGCTGTCCTGAAAATGACTGTCAATCGTAATCCTAGCTTCAGAGGCTGAAGCCCTGACCCACAACCCAGAATTGCGGCCTATTTCCCGGGACAGAACAAGTTGTTGCAGCACCGGCAGAAGCTGGTGGAAATGCGCACGCAGGTGAAGAATCAGTTGCAGCTTCTGGCGCTGAACCAGGGCGTGCAGGGGAAACGGCGTCTGTGGAATTCAGACGGAGTTCCGTAACTGACGGACATCCTGGGATTCATCCTCCCGGCGCCAGTTCATTCCCTGTCAGACATCCAGAGGAGGGTCTGGTAGAGTATTATAGTATAGGGGGAGAAACGCATGGATACGAAACGGGACACGAAATTGACTTATTCTGACGTGACGCCGAAAGGCGCGTACACGAATCGCCGGAATTTTTTGTTTGGGCTGCTGGCTACGGGCGGGGCGGTCACCGGCTGGAAGCATTTTTCGAATTGGATGTCGGGTCCCGCGACTGGTTCCGTTCCCGTGAAACTAAATGGCATTAGAAAAGGCCCATTCAGCACGAACGAACAGGTCACGCCCGAAAATGATGTAACGTCCTACAACAATTTTTATGAATTTGGCACGGGCAAGGGAGATCCGTCGCGAAACGCAAAGAATTTTCGGACGTCGCCGTGGACCGTGTCCGTGGAAGGCGAAGTGAAAAAGCCGCGCAAGCTCAGCATGGACGACATTATGAAGATTGCGCCGCTCGAGGAGCGCATTTACCGGCATCGCTGCGTCGAAGCGTGGTCGATCGTTGTGCCGTGGATAGGATTTTCGTTCAGCAATTTGGCGAATCTGGTCGAGCCGACGCCAAAAGCGAAATACGTCGCGTTCGAGAGTTACTACGACACACGGCAGATGCCGGAGGGACCGTCGGCGGGAATTCCGTTCCCGTACTTGGAGGGCCTGCGCATGGACGAAGCTATGCACCCACTGACGCTGCTGTGCGTGGGAATGTACGGCGAGACGCTGCCGAATCAAGATGGCGCGCCCGTGCGCATGGTGATTCCGTGGAAGTACGGCTTCAAGAGCGCAAAGTCGCTGGTGAAGATCCGCTTCGTGAAAAATCAGCCGCCGACCACTTGGAACACGGAAAACCCGGCGTGGTACGGTTTCTACTCGAATGTGAATCCCAACGCGGACACGGTGCGATGGAGCCAGGCCACGGAACACCGCCTGGGCGGAGGACTCTTTGCGCGCCCAATTCCCACGCAGATGTTCAATGGGTACGGCGACCAGGTGGCGAGTCTGTACTCGGGAATGGACTTGCGAAAATATTACTGATCGCGATTGCCGATGGGAACCGGCGTGAATTCGGTCCTGACAAGCAAGTGGACTAAGGTTGCCGTCTTCCTTCTTTGCTTGGTGCCGTTGACTGTTCTGGTCTGGAAAGGGTTTCACGGGGGACTGGGCGCGAACCCCGTTCTATTTGTCGAACACTGGACCGGCAACTGGACACTTCGGTTTCTGATCATCACGCTCTGCATTACTCCGTTTCGCAAAATGCTTCACATCCCACAGCTGATTCGGTTCCGGCGCATGCTTGGGCTGTTCGCATTTTTTTATGCGTGCCTGCACTTTTCCACGTGGATCGGGATCGACAGATTCTTCAATCTTTCCGCCATGTGGGCGGACGTGCAGAAACGGCGTTTCATCACTGTGGGGTTTGCGGGATTCGTTCTGCTGATTCCGCTGGCGGTCACCTCGACGAAGGGGTGGATTCGGAGGCTCGGGGGCAAACGCTGGCAACTGGTACACCGCGCGATTTACCTGAGCGCGATTGCGGGCGTGATTCATTATTACTGGCTGGTGAAATCCGACGTGCGCAAGCCGCTCCAATATGCCGGGATTGTAGGAGCGCTCCTCGCGTGGAGAGTGGGCGCGTGGCTTTACAAGCGACGCCAAAAACCGGCGACAGGCAATTCCCCGCGCAAGGAACCAATCACAGCGGAAACGGCATAGCAAAATTCCCGTTTTCCGTCTCCGCGGCGACTTTTTTACCTCCCTGCTTGGAATCGATGAATTGTTTCAGACGACCGTGAAATCTGTCGCGATATTTTTGCAAACGGAATTCTTCCGGTAAATTTTAGACGAACCGTGCAGCGTTCTAGCGGCCTTTGGGATTGCCGGTGGCGGCAAAACTCTTCGGTCTTTCTTGACGGTCCGTGCTCGTTGAGTCACGCCTGTCAGACTTTCCGCTAACCGAGGAATGCTGATTGCGAAGCTCCCTTTCAGCCGCGAGCCAATCTTCGAGGTCCCGGCCCTCTCCGCCGCCACGCTGCACGTAGAGTTCGTACGCACGGAGCTGAATCTGAGCCTTTGTGGGTACGTCTTGATGTAGATCAGCCATGATGGGGTCACTCCTAAGGTGTGGATTTCGAGAACGAATCTAGTGCGCCCTGGTCGATGCCACAATACCGGAAATACTGTACCGCCTTGGCGTGAGCGGAATCGTCCAGAGTCTCAAGCAGAGGAATCGTTCTGCTTCCTGTCAAATCCCCGGTTGGCAATCAGGGGCGGCTTCCGAAACGGTCAAACTGCAAAGGCCCGCAGGGGCCGCCGTGTGCAGTCACTCCATAGGGGACAAGATCGCCAACCGTGGGTGATCTGGACCTGCTCCAGACTATCCGCAGTGGCGCGGATATTCAATCCAGTGAAACATGTAAATATGGGGGACACGTTAACCCCGAATACGGCTTCGAGTGGCTGACCTCGCCGGGTTAAGTGGCGGAAAACGAAAGAGATTGGCGGTATGTGGTCCAAGGGTCCCTCCCGTCATACTTCGGAACTGAACCACTATAAGAAATTTCACGCGGTGCTAGCGGTCAAAGCAGCGGCGGACCACTCCTCGCAGTGATCGAGCGATGCCGCGATGCGGTCGTACACGTAGTGCAGCTCATCCGCGGTGATGACGTAGGGCGGCAGCACATAAACAACGTTTCCGAGCGGGCGCAGCAGGATGCCCGCATCGAGGAAAAATTCATACAGCTTCGGGCGCAGCCGCGAGGAATAACCAGGATCGGCGGCGCGGAGTTCGATGGCCGCGACGGTGCCGATGGAGCGCACGTCGCCAACAGCCGGATGATTTGCGATGGCGGCAAGCCGCTCTTCGTGGATTTTGGCGATCGCGTGGATGCGGTCGAAAACCGGCTCGCGCTCGAAAATCTGAAGGCTGGCCACGGCAGCGGCGGCGGCGAAAGGGTTTCCGGTGTATGAGTGGCCGTGATAAAACGCGCGGCTGCGATCTTTGCCGACGAAGGCGCGATGGATTTCATCGGTACAAACCGTGGCGCCCATGGGGAGAACGCCGCCGGTGATTCCTTTGGAAAGGCACATCAGATCGGGCACGACGCCGGCGAACTCGCAAGCGAACATTTTGCCGCATCGGCCGAATCCAGTGAGAACTTCGTCGGCAATCAAAAGGACATTGTGCCGCGTGCACAGGCTGCGTATGCGCTCTAGAAATTCTCGCGGATGAACGATCATGCCGCCCGCGCCCTGCAAAAGCGGTTCGACGATCACAGCGGCGATTTCATCGCCTTTTTCTTCGAGCAAGCGCGCGAGCTGATCCGCGCAGTCGATATTGCAAGTGGCGCGCGTCCTGCCGACGGGACAGCGGTAACAATAGGCGGAGTGAACGCGATGCACCGGAAAACGGAAATTACGGAAGGGATCGTTGAATATCGAATCCGCGCTGACGGACATCGCTCCCGCCGTGTCGCCGTGATAGGCGTGCTCCAGCGCGACGATGGATTGTTTTTCCGGGTGGCCTGAATTCCGCCAATACTGGACGGCCATTTTCAGCGCGACTTCGACGGCCGTGGAGCCGTCGTCGGAAAAAAAGATGTGCGCCAGCTCACGCGGCAGAATTTTGCGCAGGCTCCGCGAAAGCTCTTCCACTCCATCGTGCGTGAAGCCAGCGAGCAAAACGTGGTCGATCTTCGCCGTTTGCCCTGCGATCACGGACATGATCGCAGGATGGCAATGGCCGTGGAGGTTAACCCACCAGGAAGAGATCGCGTCGATGAAGCGGCGTCCGTCGGCGGTGTAAATGTAAACACCCTCCGCTTTCGTGATGCGCAGCGGTGTAGGATCGACGGCTTCCTGCGTGAAGGGATGCCACACGCGCAAGCTGGAATTCATGCGAGAAACGCCTCCCGGCGGAAATTTGTGCGAAACACGCGAACGAGCGCGGCGCGATTGATTGTGGCAAGCATCGGCACCGTTCCCACGACTTCGATCTCGCCATAATGTTCAATTGCAGCACGATTTTCACGATTCGCTTTGCCGACCATGATAACGCCATGCAGGCCGAGTCGCGCGGCGCGAAGCGCGGCGATGGAAAGCAATGTGTGATTGATCGTTCCCAGAGATGTGCGCGCAACGAGCAGGGCGGGAAACGCGAGATGCGTCATTACATCAGTCATAAGCTGACTGCTATTAATGGGGACGAGAGCGCCGCCCGCGCCTTCGACAATCAAATTTTCCGACGGCGCGATTTGCGGCAATCTAATTTTGCGCAGGTTGATGCGAACTCCCGCGAGCCGCGCCGCCAGATGCGGCGAAACCGGCGGCGCGAAACGGTAGGCCTCCGGTAAAGTACGGTTTTTCGGCAGCCGCGCTAGGCGAGTCACTGTGGCGCGATCCGTGCCTTCGCGAGTGCCCGTCTGAATCGGCTTCCAATAAATTGCATCGAGCGCGGCGCAGAGCATCGCGCAAACGACCGTCTTGCCAACGCTAGTGTCCGTGCCGGTGATAAAAAAGCGGCTAGGCATGCGCGAGGTTGGCGGATTGGTCCGATGAATCAGACAATGAAGGCAAAGAACGAACCGCATCGGTCATGACCGCGACGACGCGGCGAATATCTTCGACCGTAATTCGGCTGGTCAACGAAAAACGAATGCGCGCTGTGCCCGGAGGAACCGTCGGCGGACGAATCGCTCGTACGGCGAAGCCGGCGGCCTGCAGACGAGCGGCGACGTGCAAGGCGGCGGCGTTTGCGCCGAAAATCACGGGCACGATTTGCGTGGAGCTTGATCCGAAATTGAGGCCCGCGGCGCAGAGGCTATTGCGTAACAGCGTCGAAATGTCTCTAAGATACGTGCGTCGCGAATCTTCGGCGCGCGCAATCGCGAGCGCCGCGTGAATTTGGCCAGCGATGTACGGAGGCATCGCGGTGCTGAAAAGAAAAGTTCTGGCGCGATTGACCAGAAACTCTTTCAGTGCCGCGCTGCAGCAGACGAACGCACCGGCGCTGGCGAGGGCCTTACCGCAAGGATAAACAGTGGCCAGAACTTCGCGCGCGCATTTCATTTCGGCGACGATGCCTCGTCCCTGCGGGCCTCGAACGCCGAGCGCATGGGCTTCATCGACAATTAATTCCGCCCCGTAATGTTTTGCAAGCCGAACCAGGTGCTCGATAGGCGCCACATCGCCTTCCATGCTGAAGATACTTTCCGTGACGATAATCTTCCCGCCCAGGCTGGACGAATTTTCGCGAAGCGCTTGCTCGAGGAATCGCAAATCGCAGTGCGGATAAATAGCTTTCTGCGCGCCCGAGAGTCGAATCCCGTCGATCAAGCTGGCGTGGTTCAGCGCGTCGGAAAACACAATATCCCCGGGCTGCACAATCGAGCTGAGAAGACCAACATTCGAGGCGTATCCCGAGCCGAAATACAGCGCGGATTCCGTGCCCGCGAAATCGGCGAACTCGATCTCCAATTCCTGCCATTCGAGCGAATTTCCCGAAAGCAAGCGTGAGCCGGTTGCGCCAACTTGAGCGGTGGACGCGACGGCTTCGACGACGGCTTGCTTCAGGCGCGGATCAGTGGCGAGGCCGAGATAGTCGTTCGAGCAAAGATTGATGCCGCTGGGAATTTCGAGCGAACGAAGTTCCGATCGATCGCGAAGAGTTTCAAGCTCCGCCGCGATGCGTGCGCGGATGAAATTGTCGTCCACGTCACGCACGCTGCATCGCCTTCATTCCGAGCGTTTCGAGCAATTCCATGTCTTTGTCCACGGAGGGATTCGGAGTGGTAAGAAGTTTCTCTCCCGTAAAAATGGAATTTGCGCCGGCCAGAAAACAAAGCGTGACCGCCTCGCGCGAAAGTTTGTGACGCCCACCCGACAGGCGAACGCGCGCGGCCGGCATCAAAATGCGCGCCGTGGCGATGGCGCGGACCATGATCATCGGGTCGATCTCTGGAGTATTCGCGAGCGGCGTGCCTTCGACGCGTGCCAGCACGTTGATCGGCACACTTTCAGGATGGGGATCGAGGTTCGAAAGCTGATGGAGCAAGCCGACGCGATCCTCTTCCGATTCCCCGATGCCCAGAATGCCGCCGCAGCAAACCGTGATTCCCGCTTTGCGCACGCGCGCGATGGTTTGCAAACGATCCTCGTAAACGCGCGTGGTGATGATGTGGCCGTAAAATTCCGGCGAGGTGTCGAGATTGTGATTGTACGCCGTAAGGCCCGCTTGTTTGAGCGCGCCGGCTTGCGTTTCGGTGAGCATTCCGAGCGTGCAGCAGACTTCGAGATCGAGCGCGGCAACACCGCGAACCATTTCGAGCACGGCGTCGAACTCTTTTCCGTCGGGAACATCGCGCCACGCCGCGCCCATGCAGAAGCGAGTCGCACCGTCGGCCTTCGCGCGCCGCGCGGATTCCAGAACTTCGGGAGGCTCCATTAATTTTTGGCGAGTCACGTCTGTTTTGTAATGCGCGCTTTGCGAGCAGTACGCGCAGTCCTCCGGGCACGCGCCAGTCTTGATCGAAAGCAAGCGGCAGAGCTGGACTTCTTCGGGCTTGTGAAATTCGCGATGGACCGTTTGTGCCTGGAAAATTAGCTCCGGCAGCGGAAGCGCGAAAATCTCCCGGATTTCCTGCCGTGTCCAATTGTGACGAATCTGCATCGGCATCTACCTCTTTCCAATTTGACCGTGGGCGAATCGATTGCGCGATTATGCGACCGCGATGAGTTCGATTTCCACGCGAACGTCACGCGGCAGGCGCGCCACTTCGACCGTCGCTCGCGCGGGCGCATTCGCCGGGAAATATCGGCCATAAACTTCGTTCATTTTCGCGAACTCGTCCATGTCTTTCAAAAACACGGTGGTCTTCACCACTTTGTCGAGCATCGAACCTGCCGCTTCCACGATCGCTTTCAAGTTTTCCATCACGCGTTCGGTTTGCTTCGCGATATCGCCTTCCACGATTTGGCTCGTCGTCGGATCGAATGCGACTTGGCCGGAAATGAAAATGAAGCCGTTGGCGCGAACCGCTTGCGAATACGGCCCAATCGCTTTCGGGCCGCGGTCGGTTGAAATGACTTCCTTCACGATTCCTCCTGTAAATTAGCGTGTGCTTTTGTTCTTATTTTCATATCGCGCGCGAAAATCAGCCGGGATTCCCTTCTGGTCGAGCCATGTGTCGAAGAAGCCCGACAAATCCTGATGGCATTCCTGCTCGAGTGCCGCGCGAAAATCCGTGTAGCCATATTCCTGCCCGCGCAAAGCATAGACCATGTGCGCGATCGCGTGCTCGACATTTTCGCGCCCGCATTTGTCCTCGAGGGCGAAAAGGAAAAGCATGGATTTGTCACCGCCGATTCGCTGTTGGTCTTCCGGATCGCCCGTAGTCAAGAACGCAATCGGTTTTTCGACGGCCTTCGTGCGTTCATCGTCATAATCTTTCAGGTTAGAGACAATCCCGTCGTCCCGCGGTATTCCTACGTTGCTTCCCTCGTCCTGAAGTTCCTCAGCATAAGCGATGAGTCCATCGCGTAAAGTCCACGCCTCAGCGCCAGGAGCGATCAGGTGGCCAAACCATGTATATCCCAATGCCGTTTGTCCAATAGCGCCGGCGACGACGTTCCCACGGTTGCTAGAAAGAGATTGGCCACGCGGCGGCGCCCAATCGTAAACCGTCCCAGGAAGAACGGAGGCCTCGGCAGCTTCCATTCTACTTGCGCTCTTTGGGGGAGCATTCCCGGGCAACTGAATGTCATGGATGGCATTCAAGCTCTTCGGCAGCGGCCCGAATGTTTGCGCATAGAATTTCGCCGCGGCAGCGATTTGCTCTTCGGTTTGTTGCGCTTGAGCAGCGGCGATTGGTTTGAATGTCCAGATCACGACCGCGCCGTCGGGTGTCGTGATTTTTTGCTGCTGATATTCCCCCGCGACAACGTACGGGCCGAAATCGTCTCTGTGCAGACGGAAACGAAATTCCGTTTCGCCGCTGGCTTTGTGCATGCCGCGCGGTTCGCCGCTCGCGGTCGCTACGAAATCGGCAGGAACGCTTACGATCAAGTCGGAGGGATCAGGACGTGCCGCATTCTTGGCGAAAAGCGCCTTCGCGGAAAGCAAGTCGGGGAACCAGCCAGAATCGTTCAAGTAGAACATATTCGCGCCAACCCATATCCGCGGGTCGGAAGTCGCTTGGGCGGCCAAATCGTACTCGATCAAAAGGCTCCGCCGCTGGCGGCGCGACCACCGCGAGGCAAATGGAATGCGCCATACTCTGGATGGCGATTCTGACACGGCGCTTTCTCCTTCAGGAGGCTGGGCCGCGGGGTTGCCTTCCCGTCGAGGTTGGATTTCCCGCCCGTCGATCTTGACGTGAAAATTGCCGGAGCCAAAACCTTTCTGGCTGGGCAATCCAATTTCAATGGAATCGAGCGGCGTCGTTCCGAAATTCGCAAGGCTGTACTGCGCACGAATCGCAAGATGGGGCGGATTGCCGGGAACAAAACGCACGGTCAGAGTTTCCTTCTGTATTTGGTAGCCGGGGGCAAGGGGAACGGCGCAACTCGAAAGACAAACGAGCGCAGCGACAAGGAGTGTGCCGCCGCCGAAACGATGGAGAGCCGCGAAAGTCAAAGCACGAAGATTCTACCGAGCAGACGCGCCGCGGTCTAGGACACAATGAAATGAGAGGAGCGCAAGATGCGGCAGCGTGCGCGAAGCGCGGAAACCGAAATCCTAACGGCCGCTAGGAAAGAGGCGGAGGATTCGCGCGTCGGACCAACCGCGGCGGCGAAGCGCGATGATTTTGCGGGCGTCACTGTCCGGGACGCCGCGCCGAACAAGCTGAAACAGCGCCGACTCGCTCATTCCCGCATTTTTGAAATTCGCAAGTGAAGCGCCAGAGAGCACGGGCTGGCCAGCCGCGCGGCGGCGCGCCTCTTCCAAAAGAATTCTGTCGGAAAGGCCGGCAAGTCGCATGGCCTGCGCTTCTCCGGTCCACAGGCCAATCTGATTGAGCTGGGCAAGCTCGAGAACCGTGGGTTCGGAAACGCCGGCTTGCAGCAACTGCGCGACATCCTCGCCCGTATGAAACTGCTCCTTGCGGCTGCGCGCCAGTCGGACGAGCGCGACGCAGCCGTCGTCGGAAAGACCGCCCTGTTTCGCCGTTACGATTTGCGCCACCTCCGCATTGGTGACGTCGAGGGACTTCAGCGTTTGAATGGCCGAGAAGTTCACCCCGGTGCTGTCGAGAGGGACGGTGTTCGTGGGCAACACGCGATGGCATCCCGCGGCGAGCAGAAGGGTTGCCGTGAAAAAAGACAAAAGCGCTGTCAGCAATCGCCCGGGGCGATAATTCAGAGAGCGCGTGGAGAAGGGGCGAGGCATCTCAAGTCCGATTGTAGGCACAGAACGGGTTCACCGGCGAAGCGAATGTCCGAAGCGACAACGCGACCGTGAGAAAAAGCGCCGCTCGTGAACATCGCGAAGGACACCGGCTTGTCGTAGCGCCGCGCCGCCCTGAGCACCGCGAAGGACGTCCCGCCGGCTCTTCATTTCTTGCAGCGCTAAAAATCCCAGCGAGACGCTAGACGTTGTACACGCGATCGATATCGAAAATACCGGGGATTTTTTTGATTTGGATCAGGATTTTTTCGAGCTGCTTGCGGTCGCGCACGTCGAGCGCGATTTCGATCTTGGCGTGCAAATGTTCGCCGACGCTTTCGAGGTTGCGAATATTGGCGTCCACGGCGCTGATAACGGACGTGATTTCGGCGAGCATGCCGGGACGATCTTCGCTGAGGATGCGGAGGCGAACCGGAAAAGTGGCTGGCTCGGCGGCGCTCGCCCATTCCGCGGCGATGCGGCGTTCGGTTTCGTAGAGGAGATTCTGGACGTTGGGACAAGAAGTGGAATGAACGGCGACGCCGCGGCCCCGCGTGACGTAACCCACAATATCGTCGCCGGGAATCGGATTGCAGCATTTCGCGCGATAGACCATCAAGTCGTCATGGCCGCGCACCTGGATCGGCGCATTCTGCATTCCCAGCATGCGCTTGACGGTCGAGACGATCTTCGGTGATTTCTCCTCGGTGGATTCCGCGAGCGGCTGCCCGGATGCCTTCGCGAGGACCTGGCGCGCGGACCATTTGCCGTAGCCCAAGTCCGCGTGAAGATCCTCGATGCGTCCGCAGCCGTATTCGGAGGCGACGCGCTGCCAGTCTTTGTCCGAAATTTTCTTCAGGCTCAAGCCGGAATTGCGCGCTTCGCGTTCCATCAGGCGGCGTCCCACCGAAGTTGCTTCCTCGCGTTCGTGGAGATTGATCCAATGCCGAATCTTGCTGCGTGCGCGGGAGGTTTGCACGAATTTCAGCCAGTCGCGGCTGGGGCCGTGGTTTTTCTGCGTGACGATTTCGACCACGTCGCCATTCGCCACCACGTGGCGTAGCGGCACCATTTGGCCGTTCACTTTCGCGCCCACGCATTGATGCCCCACCTCGGTGTGAATCAGATACGCGAAATCCACGGGCGTCGAGCCGCGCGGCAGCACGACGACGCGGCCCTTCGGCGAGAAGGTGTAAACCTCTTCGGTATTGAGATCGACCTTGAGAGTGGATAGAAATTCGCTCGGCTCTTCCATTTCCTGAACCCACTCGATGAGCTGGCGCATCCAGACAATCCGATGGTCGTCGGCGTCGGACGGGGCGCGGCCATCCTTGTATTTCCAGTGCGCGGCGACGCCCTGCTCGGCGATGCGATGCATTTCCTGAGTGCGGATCTGAATTTCGAACGGCTGTCCCGAATGAATAACGGTAGTGTGAAGCGACTGATACAGATTTGGCCGCGGCATCGCGATGTAGTCCTTGAACCGGCCCGGGACCGGGCGCCAAATCTGATGCACGACGCCGAGGGCGGCGTAGCAATTCTTCACCGTGTCCGTGATCACGCGCACGGCCATCAAATCGTAAACTTGATCGAAGGCACGCTGCTGCCGCTGCATTTTCTGGTGGAGCGAATAAATGCCCTTCGTGCGGCCTTCGACTTCAGCGGGCAGGCCGTTCTCGACCATCTTTTTGCGAATAGCGTCCTGAACTTCGTGCAGGAATTTTTCCTGCACTTTGCTTTTCGTCACGACCTTCTTCTGCAAATCGAGAAACGCGGGGGGATCGAGATAGCGAAACGCGAGATTTTCGAGTTCGCCCCGCATCAGGCCCATGCCCAGGCGATTTGCGACGGGCGCGTAAATGTCGAGCGTTTCGCGGGCAATGCGCTCCTGGCGGTCGGGCGCCAGATATTCGAGCGTGCGCATATTGTGCAAACGGTCAGCGAGCTTCACCAGAATCACGCGAACGTCGTTGACCATGGCGAGGAGCATTTTGCGGACGTTTTCGGCCTGGCGCGCTTCGGGAGCGAGAAGATCGATGCGGCTGATTTTCGTCGCGCCTTCCACCACGCGAGCCACATCCGCGCCGAACATTTCCGAGATTTGCTCCGCGGGAATTCGCGTGTCCTCGACGATATCGTGGAGTAGAGCGGCGCAAAGCGTGGTGACGTCGAGCTTCATGTCCACGAGAATGTTCGCAACGGCGAGGGGATGCGAGAGATACGGCTCTCCCGATTCGCGGCGCTGCATGCGATGTTGCTCGGAAGCAAAATCGTAGGCCCGGCGCAGAAGATCGAGATCGTCGCCGGGACGATTGCGGCGGACATTGTCCATCAGTTCGACGAAACGCAAGTCGAGGACGCGCTGAGCCGCTGGATTCGCGGATTGTTGGCCTTCGGGGCTCACGGCACGATTATTGTACGCCGCAAAATGCGGCGCAATTGAATTTTGTTGCGATTAGAACGCGACGCTACCCTTTATTTTCAACGGCTTAGGCGCATTTCTAATAACGCACATGTTGCGATTAGAAATGGCTATGCGGCAGGCCCGGCAGAGGGCTCCCCAGCGTTGCTCAGCCGCGATTGGAATTGGTCGCAAACCTAGCATAATTCGTTGCTTATCCCGCCTACCAGCTTCGCGCGACGGCACCGACGATATGGGCCAGAGCGTCCAGATCGCGTAGGTCGATCACCTCGGCGGGCGAATGCGAATAACGCAGCGGCCAGCCGAGCGCGACATCGATCGAGCCGTATCGCAAAAACGCGGAGCCATCATTTCCGCCGCCGGTGACTCCGTACTGCACGGGAATATGATTCGCGTGGGCGAGCGCCACGACTTTTTCCTCGAGCTTGCGCGGCACCACGTTGGAATTATCGACGGCGCGCACGACGAATCCGCCGCCGACTTTCGCATCGCCGAAACGCTTCGATTCAAGGGGCGAATCCGAGGTGACAAAAGTGTCCACGGCAAAAACGTATTCCGGCTCTTTCCCTTCCGCTGCCAGGCGCTTCGCCAATTTACCCGCTCCCACCAACCCCAATTCTTCGCCCGTGGACCACACAAACGTCACGTCGCGGCCCTTCAGATGCGGCCCGAGCGCCCATACCGCCGAAATCAGCGCGGCGTCGCCCACGCGATCGTCGAAGCTGCGGCAATTCGCGCGCGTGCCCGCCAGCCTGCGATACTTTTTCGGTATCGTGATGTAATCTCCCACGGCGATTCCGAGCTTCGCGACTTGGTCTGGCGAACGCGCGCCCACGTCCACATGCGACAGCAACGCGCGGCCGCGCGGCCATTGGAATCCCGGCTCGTCCCATCCCTGCGGCAGTTCCATGATTCCCGGCACGGATGCGCCGGTCTTCGTGTGCACCAGCGCCGCGTGGCCGATGAAAAAATATGGAATTCCGCCCCCGCCGCTGACGGCGAGCGTCCCGTCCGGCATGATTTGCTCGACGATGTAGCCAATTTCATCCATGTGCGCAACGACCATGATTTTCGGCGCGTGCGCGCTCGCCGGCGCCGTCGCGACGTGCAGAATTAAGTTTCCCGCGTCGTCCGTTTCCGGCTTGGCCCATTTCGGCAGCAAACTCTTCACCACTTCGCGCACCGGCCCTTCGTGTTCGCTCACGCCATAGGCTTCAACAAGACGCGAAACAAGTTGCTCATTCGTTGGGACTCCGTGTATCGGCGGAGGCGGTAACGGCAAATAATCGTGTGGAAGTTGCGGATTATTCGTCGGAGCCGATCCTTGCAGATACGCCTGGAGCAAATCCGTCAAATCGGCCAAGTCTTTGCTGCTTATCATTTCCGCCGGAGTCGAAGGCCATGCTGTAGCAATCGCCAAATGCACGGTGCGCGCGGGCATCTTCGGAGAAGGCAAATAGCTCCGGGGCATCAACGCCGCGGAATAATCCTGTTCGAACGGAATCTTGTTTTCCGCCGCGACTTTTTTCAAATCCGCGCCCAGTCCTGAAAACTTCCCGCTGACGTCCTGATCGCCCATCAGCACGCCGCTACCCAGATCGCGGCGCGGGCCGCGATGCAGCGTCGGCTCGGTCGGAATCGGAGGGCTGGCTGTTAGACGCCCCACAAAAATCAATTCATCGGGTTTTTCGGCATCGACCACGCGTTCGAGTCCGCGCGCCCCGGACCATTGTTGAGCCACGAACGCCACGACAAGGGTGCCATTCAATTTCGAGGGGTCCAATCGCCGCAGCAATTCGACAAGCGCCACGTCGCCGAAGCGATCGCCAATTGCAGGCGCCGTTTCAAAGCCCGAGCCCATGTTGTAGAGCGTGCGGTCCATCACCACGGGACTCAGCAAATCTGCGCCGATTCGCCTCACTTCCGCAGCGGATGTTGCGCCAACGTCCACCCACATATTCTCAATGTCCGACGGATCCGGCGGATTCAATCGTCCCGGCAGCAAGTGCACCGAAAGACCCGCCATGACGCCATTGATCCATTTTCCCGAAGCCGCCTGAATCTCGACCGGCTGGGCGGAATAAAGTTCGTTGAACATTGGGAGCGGCGCGAATTGCGGCAGTCGCTGAAGCTGAATGTAGCCATTGTCCGTTATGTTGCTGACGACGTATCCCGGCTCGTCCATGGGCGCGACGATCAGCCGCTTCGGTCCACCGCTGCCAAGCGTGACGATCACGTCGCCCAAGTTGTCTGTCTTCGGCGACAACGCGCTCAACCGCGCGCGAATCTTCGCCGCGAGATCCGCTTCGTATCCGGGAATCGCCGGCGTCTCGACGAATTCCCTTATATCCTGCGCCATCGAGCCCGGCACTTTGCTCGCGCCGTTCGATTGCGCCTGGACTGGCATCGCGCTCGCCGCAAACGTCAAAACGAAAACCACCAAACAAAATTGCTTCATCATGGCTACCTTTCCTTTCTATTTAGACGGTGCTGCCAACAGCGGATTAACCTGGACTACTCGGCTCGGCAAAGTTCAGACGTCAGGGTTTCGCGACGGTTCAGCGCCAGACGATCAATTTTTGTCAGGCTGAACAAATACCCCGCTCCCGCGACAGCCGCGAATACGAGAAAAATGGGCATTACCAAGCCCATGCGATCAAAATGTTTCGCCAGCAGAAACACGCCCGCGCCCATGCCGATCAAGATGCCTTGCGTCGCCATGCCGATGAGCATGGTCACGCCCGCCAATTTCTTTCTCCGAAACGCGCCAAAATCGAGCTTGCGTGGAAAACATACGGATAAAATATTTCCCACCGCGAAATTCGCCAGCGTCGCGTACAGAAGCCCCGCAAACGTCGCCGTCACGATCACCGCGGGAGGCGGCGAGAAAAGCCACGCGACCGCGGCCCACACAGCCAGTGCCTCAATCACGGCCGCCACGCCTTGAAACAAATTTTTCCCCGCCATCACGTCGCGAAAACGCACGGGCGAAAATAGCAAGAATTGCACGCCGCCCCCTTCATAGGCGAAGCTATTGAATACCATATTCATCTGAATCAAAAACGTATAGGCAATCGCGATGGGGAACATCATGTCCGGCGAACGGCTGAAAAAATCCGCATGTCTTCCCTGCTGATGAGCCGTGATTCCGAAAAAGACCACGAGGATGACGGGAATCACTAAATTCAAGAGCATGGGGCCGCTGCGGAGGGCGTAGCGCACTTCTTTTTGAAAAATCGCGCCGGCCGTTCCGGAAACCAGCGGAATTTCCCACGACGAAGCAGGAGTCTTTCCGGTCGCGCGTGGCGCCATCGCGCGACGCGGCACGGCCGCCCGGGCTTCGCTTAAATTCTCGCCGCAATATTGCGCGACCAGCCGGGCTCGCAGCAGAAAGAAAAACGCCGCGACGTACAACGCCAACAGAAGCAACCACCGTGGCGCGAGTGCAAAGTTGTCCGCGAGCGCGTACGTCAGCGATTGTGCAGCGATTCCTGGCGGAAGCAGGCGAGCCACTGGCAGCAACATCACCACCCAATTGGTCCGCACCTGCGCGTGATGATTTTGAAAGTGATTGATGGCTGGCCCGATGAACTGAATCGACAGCATCATCAGAATGAAAACGACTGCCAATACTTCGCGCGTCCGCCGCCGCGCCAGCCATTTCTCCGTCCACGCAAGGAGCATCCGCGCGAGCAGCAAATTCAGCGCCGCAAACACAAGCAAGACGGTCAGGCCCCACAGCAGCATTCCCGGCCGCGCAATTCCCAGCCCCACCCACATGCAGAACAGCCAGAAAAGGGCCGTGACCGCTCCGGGGTCGAACAGCCCGTAGATCAAACTGAGGGCGATAAAACTCCCGAAGCGCAGCGGAAAGCGCAGCAAATTCGCAAAGTCGAATTGCACTCCCACGGACGCCGCAAATAGCGGGTACAATTGCCAGAAGAGAAAAACAATCCACAGCAGTCCCGCGATCCACTGCCATGCGCCGCGGTTTACCAGCGCGAACGTCGCGATGCCCAGCAATATTCCGCCGCCGAAGACGAGGCCGCTCATCATGAGCGCCATCAAAACGGTGGACACCGCTTCCAGCCGGCCCTTCAGCGTCCGCATCGAATTGCTGAAAAGCTGCCAGCGCAGGCGCGCGACCAGGCCGATCTGCTCGCGCGTTCCCGGAATCGCGTTCATCCCAGCCATGTCAATTCCTGCTCCGTCTGGCGGCTGCCGCCGACAATGTCGAGAAAAATCTGTTCGAGTGTTAGCTTGCCGTCGGCGCCGCCAGCCGCCGCCGCATTGCCAACGGCTCCTTGCCGCGCTTCCACGCCCGCGCGCAGTTCTTCGAGCGAGCCCTGCGCGACCAATTTGCCATGCGAAATAATCGCCACGTGGCTGCAGAGGCGCTCGACAATTTCGAGGACGTGCGAGGTCAAAAATATCGTCGCGCCGCGCGCAATCATCCGCTGCAACATCGATTTCAACGTGCCCGCGGCGATCGCGTCCACGCCCTCGAAGGGCTCGTCCAGAAACAAAATCCTTGGCGAATGAATCACCGCAGCGGCCATCGCCAGTTTTTTCTGCATGCCGTGGGAATAATCGGTGATCAGCGATTTTGGCCTGTCCGCGAGTTGCATGAATTCGAGCAACTCGTTGGTTCGCTGCGCAGCCGTGGCGCGCTCAAGCCCGTACATGCGGCCGGCGAAATTTAAATACTCCGCGCCCGTCAGACGGCCAAAAAGCGCGAGGCCCTCCGGCACGACTCCGATTTGCCGCTTCACTTCGACGGGATTTTCTGCGAGGTCCACACTCAAAATGCGCATCGTGCCGGAGGACGGCGCCAGCAGCCCCGTAAGCATTTTAATCATCGTCGACTTGCCCGCACCGTTTGGCCCCAGGAAGCCGAAAAACTGCCCGCCGTCGACGCGCAGATTCACCTGGTCCACCGCAACCAGTTGGCCGAAGCGCCGCGTCAATGCTTCCGTCACGATTGCCGGTTCAGTCCACATGGCACACGAATCTAACACAACGCCATGGCAGGGCGAAGCAGACGTGCAATGAAACTCTAGCGAGTGCCGACCGGAGTGTTCGCGGCGAGTTGCGGAAAGAGCGCCAGCACCGCGGGCAAAATTACGCGGAACGTGCATCCGCCCTCGGCGCGATTGAATCCGAAAATCTGGCCGCCATGCTCTTGCACGATACCGTAGCAGATACTCAATCCGAGGCCCGTCCCTTTTCCGACGGGTTTCGTCGTATAGAAAGGGTCGAAGACCCGTTCCGGTTCGCGCAGCCCCGGCCCCGTGTCGGAGAAATCGAGCACCACGCTGCCACGTTCCGTCCGCATCCGGACGGTCAGCAGGCCTCCGCCAACCGTTTCCATCGCGTCCACGGCGTTGTTGATCAGGTTATAGAAGACTTGCAGCAGTTGATTCGGGTCGCCACGCACCGCGGGCAGCACGGCGGGATTGTCCACTTCGATGCGAACTCTCTTGTCGCGCAAATCGAGCTGGCGCAACTCGATCGCGCTCGTCAGCACGGATTTTAAATCCAGCAACTGCTTTTCGGTGGGCACTTGACGCGCGAAACTCAGCAAATTCGTAACCAGCACTTTTGTCCGCCGCGCCTGCTCGCGGATTTTTTCGCCCAGAGTGCGTGAACGTTCGCTCGCCGTGCTGTCGCTTTGAATCAGTTCCGCGTAACCGAGAATCGCCGTCAGTGGATTATTGATTTCGTGCGCCGCGCCCGCCGCCAGTTGGCCAAGTGACGCGAGCTTTTCGGCTTGCACGAATTGCATCTGCAAACGCTTCAGATGATCCAATGAGTCCCGCAAGCCCTTCATCAGGCTCAATCGTTCGCGGTCGACCAATTGCTGCCGAAAAAAAACGAGACTCGCCCCCACGATTATCGCGATGAGCGTAAGCATCAGGCGGAAACTGCGTACCGGCGCCGGAGCGTGGCTAAAAAATACGCTCCACGCCGCCATCATCGGCAACGACAAGATGCAGAGGATGGCCAGCTGCGCGGGCCACTGCGAATCCCGCGGCGGCCGATCCTCCGCCACCTCCGGCACGGGAGAAATCCGGTGGGCCACGATGCCCGCCGTTCCGAACCACACGAAAGCGGCCATGATGGGCAGCGTGGAGAGCGCCCCCGGCCGGATTTGCCCGCTCATGCCTACAAACACCCACAGCCCGACGCCGAAGACATACATGGCCGCCGCGCCAAAAAGATTCGCATAAATTTTGCGCCATCCTCGCTTCGTCCGAATCGCGAGAATCCCCACGCCCGCAAGAAACACCAGATTGGCCATGGCGTAGACCTGCAAATCGCGGATGCGATCCAGATGGGAATGCCCCGGGTCCTTCGCCCATGCCATCGCCATGAATAAATACAGAAACGTCCACCAGACCGCGAGCAGCAACAGGTCCAGATAACCGTAGCGCAAGGTCTCGCGCATCTTTCTTGCGTGCGGCAGCAGCGCCAGCGCGGCCATCAACGGAACTGTATGCAGAAAAAATATCACGTCCACGGCGGAAAGCGTGCGCGGCGATGTATGCAGCACCAGCCCCTGGTACGCCGCGATCAACCTTCCCGCCAGCCACAAAGTGCAACCGAATGCCAGCAGCATCCAGAAGTTGTTTTGGCGCCGGTAGGCCGAAGAAGCGTTCCACAACAGGCAGGCATTGGCGAAAAGCGGAACGATACACAGAGCGATATCGCCGAACGCGGTCCGCGCCCCCCCCGGAGGAATCACGAGGGACCCGACGGCGAATCCGCCGACAAACACAACCCAAGCAAGGATTATCACCCAAGTCGATTTCGCTAGTCTCATTCCCACCCTGGAAGAAACTGCTCCCAGAGTAGCACGGTGAGCAACGCCGTAGTTGCCGCCGAACCCTATGAATTAACAGAACTTTGCCTTTCCAGTGGTGAGTGGTTTTGTTTGTGGCGAACCGCCGGAGTTTTTGCCCAACCAAGGCGGGTTATCGTGCCGGGTGGTTGGGCTGCGCGGTGATTTACATCACGGCGGAGGGCCTTCGGAACCAGCGCGCCAAATGGCCTTCTTTGCCCAGTTCTTCCTCGATGCGCAGCAGTTGGTTGTATTTGGCGATGCGGTCGGTGCGCGAGGCGGAGCCAGTCTTGATTTGCCCCGTGCCCATGGCGACCACGAAATCGGCGATGAACGTGTCTTCGGTCTCGCCGGAGCGGTGCGAGACGATCGACGCGTAGCCAGCTTTGCGCGCCATCTCGATCGCTTCCACTGTTTCCGTGACGCTGCCGATTTGATTCAGCTTGATCAGAATTGCGTTGGCGATTTTCTGCTCGATGCCGCGAGCGAAAATTTTCGGATTCGTGACGAAAATATCGTCGCCGACCAATTGCAATTTGCCGCCCAGCGTTTTCGTCAGCAACTGCCATCCCTCCCAATCCTGTTCCGCCATGCCGTCCTCGAGCGACACGATGGGATACTGCCGCGCCCAGTTAGCCCAGAATTCGACCATTTGCTCGGAAGTGCGCTGCGACTTATCCGATTTCTTGAAAACGTATTTCTCCGTTGCCGTATCGTAGAACTCGCTCGCGGCGGGATCAAGCGCGATGGCAATTTGCTCGCCGGGTTTGTAGCCCGCGGCGGTGATGGCTTCGAGGACGCGCTCGAGCGCTTCTTCGTTGGATTTCAAATTCGGCGCGAAGCCGCCTTCGTCACCGACCGCGGTCGAGTAGCCGTTTTTCTTCAGCACGGCCTTCAAATGATGGAAAACCTCGACGCCCCAGCGCAGCGCTTCGTGGAAATTCGGCGCGCCAATGGGCATCACCATGAATTCCTGAGCGTCGACGGAATTGTCCGCATGCGCGCCGCCGTTGAGGATATTCATCATGGGGATGGGAAGCGCGTTCGCGGCAGTGACGCTCGAAAAACGCGCGAGATATTTGTAGAGCGGCAAGCCGCTCTCGTTCGCGGCAGCGCGCGCGGCGGCCATGGACACGGCAAGAATCGCATTCGCGCCGAATTTCGATTTGTTCGCCGTGCCATCGGCGTCCAGCATTTTGCGGTCGACCGCTTTTTGCTCGCACGGGTCCATGCCGGTGACGGCTTTCGCGAGGGGGCCGATAATATTTTCGACAGCCTTGCGCGTGCCTTTGCCCAGGTAGCGCGACTTGTCGCCGTCGCGCAATTCGATGGCTTCGTGCTCACCGGTCGACGCCCCGGAGGGAACAGCGGCGCGCCCGCGCTGGCCGCTGGCGAGGATCACGTCGGCTTCGACGGTCGGGTTGCCGCGCGAATCGAGAATTTCGCGGCCAACAACATGAGCGATTTTCGCGTGATCGGTGCGCATAAAGGAAATACTCCCTCATCCAGCAGAAAATTTCCGGCCCGCCTCCCCTTCGGGAACGGGTCCGAGGTCAAAAGGCGTAAACCTGGCTATTCCGGCTCCTCAAGCATCGATTCCTCGCGCACGACCACGACAACGCCGTTGTCGCTGATGTGGTAGTGCTTGCGATCTTCGTCCATGTCGTAGCCGATTTCGGTGTGCTCGGGCAATTTAACGTGACGGTCGATAATCGCGCGCCGGATGCGCGAGTGGCGGCCGACGTTCACGTGATTGTAAATGATGGAATCCTCGACGTCGCAGTAGCTGTTCACGCGCACGTCGTACCCGACCACGGAACGCGCGACACGCGCTCCCGAAATAATCGAACCGCCGGCTACGATGGAATCGAGCGCCGTCCCCGTGCGGCCCGCATCGGCGAAAACGAATTTCGCGGGCGGATACTGCTGCTCCCAGGTCTTCAGCGGCCAGCTTTTGTCGTACAGGTTGAACACCGGCGACACCGTGGTGAGGTCCATATTCGCTTCGTAGTAGGCGTCGATCGTGCCCGCGTCGCGCCAGTAGAGTTTTTCCTTTTTATTTTCGTCGTAGAAATTGTAGGCATAGACTCGAAATTTGCCGATCACTTTTGGCAGAATGTCGCGGCCGAAGTCGTGGGAGGACCCGGGATCTTCCGCATCGGCCACGAGCGCGGGCAAAAGAAATTGCGTGTTGAAAATGTAGATGCCCATCGAGGCGTCGACTTTCCCGGGATGGCGGGGGGAAAGCTTGGGCTGGCCCGGTTTTTCCTCGAAGCCCAGGATTCGGCCTTCCTTGTCCGTTTCAATGACGCCGAACCGATTCGCCGCTTCAGCGGGATCCATTTCCACCGTGGCGACTGTGACCTCCGCGCCGCTATCGACGTGCTGCTCCAGCATCTTCTGGTAATTCATTTTGTAGATATGGTCGCCGGACAGAATAAAGACGTAGCTCGATTGCTCGCTGCCAATGGAATAAATATTTTGGTAAACGGCGTCGGCGGTGCCTTGGTACCAATGCGCGGAGACGCGCATCTGTGGCGGAAGAATCTCGATGTAGTCGCCAATCCCCATCAGCGAAGACCAACCCTGGCGGATGTGACGGTTGAGGCTGAGGGCTTTGTATTGCGTCAGAACGAAGACGCGGCGCAGATCGCTATTCAAACAGTTCGAGAGCGTGATGTCGATGATGCGGTAAATCGCGCCGAAGGGAACCGCGGGCTTGGCGCGATCGCGCGTCAGCGGCCACAGGCGTTCGCCCTGGCCTCCGGCCATCAGCACACCGATCGCGCTCTTCATCAAAGACATGGATGACGTATCCCGCCGAGCAAGTCCATTCTAGCAATAACCGCGCTGCGCGCCCAAGAAATGCGGCTGTCCCGAGAACGTTGCGAACTGGCGGAAAGTTGAGTCGCCGACCCGCCCAGCGCGCTACGTGAGCTCCAGAAGTACTGTCGTACCGTTGCCACAGGGGGGGAGCGGTTCGTATAGTCGGGTGGGTTGAGGTGGTTTGCGCGCCTGTTTGAGGTGCAAGCCGGGGGAAAGGCTCGCTTGGGAGAGCGTTGTGCGGAACGTCAACTGGATAAGCACACGGCATCTTGCCCGCGGTGATTTCTGCTATCCTCGCAGAGCATCCTTCCGTTTCTCAACTGGAGTTATGAATTGCTGACTCAGACGGGAATCGTCGGAGTCGTTTTGCTGGCCGGAGCACTGCTTCTCGCCGCGTTCTTCACGTACGTCTACGCGTTGAAGCGACAGAGCTATCTGCTCGTATGGGCCGGCGGATGGCTGGTTGTCGCTCTCTCGTCCGTCAGCGCCATATTGGAGCCGTGGTGGGGGAGCCCACCCTGGATTTCCGCGGTGGAAGAATGGCTGCTGGCGCTGGCCGCGCTGCTGTTCCTGGCAGCGGCGCGCCTCTATGCCCGGGCAACAATGCGAATCAGCGCCGCCTTGGGAGTAGGCGCGGTCGCCGCCCTGTGGGCCGTGGCCCACATGAGGGGATGGGTATCGGTGTCGCTGTATTTAGGCGCGGCACTGTTGCTATTGGTCGTCGCGCGCGTTTTCTGGCAGGAAGGGCGAAAACGCGAATCTCCTTCGGATTTCCTGCTTGCCGTCTCGTTTGTCACCTGGAGCATTCTGGATCTGGGCATTCTGCTGCAACCGCGAAACGCATGGTTAAGCAGGCTGGATCTTCATCTGCCCTTGCTGGTCCCTCAGCTTTTCTGCGGTGTTTTGATGGTGATGGCGGTCTACGAAGAGGAGCGGCACCGCGTCGAGCGCAACATGCTGGCGCTTTCGAATTTGAATCTCGCGACTTCGAGCTTTGTCGGTGGCGAAATTCAGAAAATGCTGGCGCAGGCCCTGGACCGCGTGCTCAACGTGGTGCGGATTCCCAGCGGGGCGCTGTGCCTCCATTACGGCGATGCTGGCGGACCCATCTCCGTGGTAACGACCGGCTTGGCGGATGAGTTCAGCTCGAACGTGCTCGAAGAAAACCTGGGTGATTCCCTGGTGAAGCTGGTGGCGCGGCTGGGCGGATTGGTGGTGCTGCGCGACCTCGCGAAAAAGGGCATGTGGGAGGCTCTCGAGCGCGAGCCGTCCTTCAAGCGCATTCGGGATCTCTTGGTGGCGCAAAATCTGCGGACAGTGGTGGGAATCAGTCTGCAGGCGAAGGAGCGCGTGCTGGGTGTGTTGCTGCTCGGAACGCCGGACAGCCGCCAGTTCACTCCGCCGGAATTGCGGCTGCTGCTCGCGCTTGGCTATCAGATCGGAATGGCGGTCGAGAACAGCTACCTGATTCAGCAGACTTCGCGGCGCAGCGAGGAACTCCACATCCTGAACGAGATTGGCCGCGCGATGAGCTCAACATTGGATACGCAAACGTTGTTCGAGACGGTCTTCACGGAAATGCGGCGCCTATTCGACCTGGGAAGCTTTTATATCGCGACGTATGACAGCGCGCGCGCGCAAATTTGCTACGAGCTGGAAGTAGTCGATAACGTACGGCAGCCCAAGCGCGTGCGTGCCTCCGAAAACCGCCTGACCGAATACATGATCCGCGAGAGGCAGCCTCTGCTGATTCGCCAGGACTTCGCGGGCCAGGTGGAGAGGCTGGGCGTGCGAACCACGCGCTCCGCCGGATGTTTTTGCGGCGTCCCGCTGATCCTTTACGACCGGGCGATTGGCGTCATGGCGATCCATAGCAAGCATGAGCGCGCGTTTGACGAAGGCCACCTCGAGCTCATGCGCGTGCTGGCAAGCCAGGCGGGCATCGCCATGGAAAATGCGCGGTTATTCGCGCAGGAGCAGAAAAAATCGCGTCACTTGACGCTGCTGAACAAAATTTCAAATCACGCGATCACCACGTTGAACCCCGAAGAGATGCTGGCGAAAGTCGCCGAGGAACTCGAACAAGGATTGACGTACGACCACATCGGAATCGCCATTCTGGATTACTCGGCAAAGGAACTGGTCGTAAAGGCCGAAGCGGGAAAAAGGCGCGACGCGATGGGCCGGCGAATTTCCCTGGAAGAGGGATTGATCGGCCAGGTGGCCCGCACGGGCGAACTCGCCATTGTCCGCGAGGTGAGTCCGACGAGTCTTCGTCCCGTGCTGCCGGGATCCGTGTCGGCAATCGCACTCCCGGTGAACTGGGCTGAAAATCTGCTGGGCGTGCTTTACGTCGAATCGTCGCAGCCCTCCGAATTTGATGACGAAGAAATCCAGTTGCTGCGGACCTTGGCCGACCTGTTCGCCGGCGCGTTGCATAACGCCAGAACGTTCCAGGAAGCCCAGGAGCAGGCGATCACGGATGGATTGACAGGTGTGAAGACCCACCGGTTCCTGATGGAGGCGCTATCGGGAGAATGGAAACGATCGACGCGCACCAGCAGACCGTTTTCCCTGGTCCTCATGGACCTGGACCGCTTCAAGTTCGTGAATGATTTTTACGGGCACTTGGAAGGCGACGTGGTCCTGCAGCGCGTCGGATTGATTCTCGAGCAAAATTGCCGGCGTTCCGACGTCGTGGCGCGGTACGGCGGCGACGAATTTGTAATCCTCATGCCGGAGACAAGCGTCGAACAAGCGCGGCAACTCGCGGGCAAATTGCGAAGCTGGGTGGCGTCGGATCCGCTGCTGCGCGACAAGAACATCACCGCGAGCTTCGGTATTGCGACCTATCCGATACATGGATCGACGCCTCAGGAATTGATCCAGGTCGCGGACGCTTCGATGTACCTCTCAAAACATCAGGGCGGCAACGCGGTATTCACGGCGGAGAATCGCGAGCCGGGAGAGTCAAAAACTTGGAAACGCGACGTCCTCGAAGCGTACCTCGGCGTGATGTTGCACCGGCAATTTTCCACGGGCCCCGAGGCGTTCAATGAAATTTACAAGAGAATCGAGCAATTCTCCCAGTCGCTGAACGAGCGAAGCCCGTCCTTGTCTTTCGAGCGGTTGCCCACGGCCGTCGTGGAGACGATGACTTCGCTGGCCTACGCGGTGGACGCGAAAGATCAGTACACCCACGGACATTCGAGAAAAGTCTCCACGTATGCGGCGCTGATCGCGCAGGCGGCGGCCCTGAAACCCATCGACGTCGAGGAAATCCGGCTCGGCGCGCTGTTGCACGACGTCGGCAAGGTCGGCATCCCGGAAGAAATTCTGAACAAAGCGGGACCGCTCGATGCGGATGAGTGGGAGACGATGAAGTCGCACGCCGTTCTCGGCTGGCGAATTCTCGATCCCCTGCTCGCGCTCCGGAATGTGCGCGAGATGGTGAAGCATCACCACGAATTCTTCGACGGCTCGGGTTATCCTGACCAGATCGAGCGCGACCGCATACCGCTGGGCGCCCGGATCATAGCCGTTGCCGACGCCTATGACACGATTACTTCGCCGCGCGTCTACAAGAAAGCCCGCGCGGCGGAAGACGCCCTGTCGGAAATTGCGCGCTGCGCCGGCGCGCAGTTCGATCCCGAGCTGGTGCGCTTGTTCGTTGACGTAATCCGGCGGCAGCCGCATCCAATCCTGGAACATCTCGCCGCCGACGATCAGTCCTCACCCGCCGGCAACGCTTCTGCCTGACGCCGATACGCTTGCTCCTTGCGTCCCGCGCCCCTTCTCTTGCATCTTTAATCCTTCGGAGGAATTAATTCCATGCAGACTGCAACGGTAAAATGGGTGACTGGGGAACAATTTCTGGTGACGATGCCTTCGGGCCATGCGGTGCCAATCGACGCCAACCGCGAACACAATTCCGCGCCCGGCCCCATGGAGATGATGCTGGCGGCCCTCGGCTCCTGCACCGCGACGGACATCGTGCTGATACTCGCGAAAAAGCGCCAGAAGCTGGAATCACTTGAAATCGTGATTCAAGGCGAGCGCGCCACGGCCCCGCCATCCGTGTGGGTAAAATTGGAGCTGGTTTATCGCTTGCGCGGCAAGCTGGACCCACAGGCCGTGCAACGGGCGATAGAACTGAGCCAGAACAAATATTGCGGAGCGGCGGCCACACTCAGAAAGACAGCCGACATTACTTTTCGCTACGAGATACTTCCGGACGAAAAGTGAATTGCAACGGAGCTAACGCGCGCGGCCCGGGCAGAAACCGTATCTAGGGGGGAGATTCCATTCATGTACAGGGTCTAACCGTGCGGGTCGGGAATTGCGCTACAGGACTTCCTGTATTTACATAGCGCCTCCCCTCTATGTAGGCTGGACCGCATAATAAAAATACCAGGCCGTGATGTTAGGCGTGATGGCGAAAAACATTCTCATAGCCGACGACAATCAGTTGGTGCGAAACCTGTTGCGAATCATGCTCGAGCACGACGCGGGGTGGGCAGTTACCGAAGCGATTGACGGACCCGGCGCGATTGCCAAAGCGCGAGAGCGCAGGCCCGACGTCGTAATCCTCGATTTTGCCATGCCGGGTATGGACGGCTTGAATGCCGCGCGGGAAATCCTTCAAATCTGCCCTTCCGTACCCATTGTCCTGTTCACGCTCTATGACTCGCCAGAAAACACCTTGGCGGCGAAGGCAGCTGGAGTATCGCGCGTGCTGCCAAAGACCGCGGCGGGCCTGCCATTACTCAGAGCCGTTGAGGAACTCCTCGCGCAAGGATCGCAAGCCGCTGCGCGGGAAGCTCCCGCGAAAGTAGACGGGCCCCTAGGGTAGCCGCAGCTCCTCCCCAGCCAAATGCGACGAGGACCCCCGGTCGAGACCCCCCGAGGCTCCTGCGGTCGTCTGTAAAGGACAAGCTCCTCGCGGTGCCTCCGATGGGCCAGATATCAAATCGAATTAATTTTTTTCCTCGGTGGCATTCCGTACCTGCTTTCACCCGCCTGATTCCGATTGAGAATCGCCGAAGCTTTATCTTGCTTGCTCCTTGCTTTCACATCCCTGTTTCGCTTGTCAGGGATCGCGCTGATTGCGGTACAATCCCGAACGGCTCAACGGCGAGGAGACAAACGTGGGCAAGCGAATCGCGGCAAAAATTACCGGTGTGGCGGGATTTCTGCCGCCGCGCGTGGCCACCAATGCGGACCTCGAGAAAATCGTCGAAACATCCGATGAATGGATCCGCACCCGCACCGGAATCCGCGAGCGCCATTATGTCGACCCCGGCATGGCCGCGTCGCACATGGCCACGGCCGCGGCCGCGGAGTTGCTGAAAAGCAAGAACGTCAATCCTGAAGAGATCGAGATGATTATCGTGGCGTCGGTGACGCCGGACATGATGTTCCCGGCCACCGCGTGCCTGGTGCAGGATCGCCTGGGCGCGAAGAATGCCTGGGGATTTGATTTGTCGGCGGCGTGTTCGGGATTTGTTTACGCGCTCACGGTGGGCGCGCAGTTCGTCGGCGCGGGAACACACCGCAAAGTGCTGGTGATCGGGTCGGACGTGATGACTTCGATCCTCGATTATACGGATCGCGCCACCTGCGTGCTGTTCGGCGACGGCGCCGGAGCCGTGCTTCTCGAGCCGGCGCAATCGGAGGCGGAGGGCATCATCGACTTTATGAACGATATCGACGGCTCCGGCGGTTGCAGCCTGTACATGCCTGCCGGCGGATCGTTGCATCCTTCTTCCCATGAAACGGTGGATAAACGCATGCACTACGTCCATCAGGAAGGACAGCAAGTTTTCAAATACGCCGTCCGGCGAATGTGCGACGTTTCCTCGACGCTGCTGGAACGCAACGGATTTTCCAATCGCGACCTGGCTCTGTTGGTTCCTCACCAGGCCAATCTGCGCATCATTCGCGCCACGCAGGAGCGGCTGGGAATCGAGGATTCCAAGGTAATGATCAATATCGATCGTTACGGAAATACGACCGCCGCGACCATTCCGCTGGGATTGCGCGATGCCGTCAACGAAAAGCGCCTGAAAAAGGGCGACCTGGTGATGATCGTCTCCGTCGGCGCGGGATTCACGACAGGCGGCATGCTGCTCCGCTGGGCCTACTGATCATCGCAATGGTGGGGTGCGTGCGCCCTTGTCGCTGATGTGGCACAGACTTGAATCCTGTGTGCCTTTGCGGATGCCCCATCCTGAGCGTCATTTGCGAAGGGTGGGGTATTTCGGTTTTGCCTTCGCAGGGGCTAAGCGAGTTCAACCGGGCGCTTCCGGACGCGGCAGCTAGGTTGAAACTGTCGATTAATACGAGCGGAGCTCAGCGAGGAATTCTTGATTGGACTTCAATCGAAGGTCCATGGAAACAGCCACGTATTGCGTGCAGGTGGCCATCTCCCGACGCGCCCACGCGCTGCCTTGAGGCAGCACAACGTCGCACAGATAGGCCAGCGAGCTTATAGCGCGGTGATAGCATCGCACAGGCCAAAGTTTGAAGCCGGAATCGCCCATGCTGGGGCAGATTTCGCTCATGGCCGCAATGGTCGAGAATCCGTTCTGGTTCAATGCGTTGGGGAAACTCAACTCCGCCGAGTGCAGACGCTCGGAAACCGGCTGCGCGGCCACCGCCAGCATGTTGGCGCGCCAGAAAAACACCACGAACTGCGTCAGCATAGCGCCGGAGATCACGAGAATAAGGGCTGCGAGCATTTGATTTCTCCCAGGAGTATTTTCCCGTAGGCAACGGTCCTGACCAATGGGACGACAGTACCGTTTCTCTGGAACCAGGGTTCCCGGGACGCCAACTCTAAAGCCACTTGTTTTCACTAAGTTAGCTAGACCAGTACCGTTGGCAGCCGCCGACAGGCGAGCCGCGGCAGACCCAGCAAGGAGGAGCAAACAATGCGTCCATGGATACGCCTATCGACACGAATGGTTATCGCAGCGTGCGGACTCGCCGTCATGCTCGGAATCACGGTACTCCCCGTCTTCGCGCAGACACATGCCCCCACTGACACCCAGGCCATTAAGAACGTCCTCAACCAGCAGGTGGCGGCGTGGGATCGCGGCGACATCGGCGCCTTCATGGACGGTTACTGGAAGTCAAACGACCTCGAATTCGTGAACGCCGCAGGCATCTTCCAGGGTTGGCAGGACGTCCTCAAACGCTATCAGCACTCCTACCCGAATCGCGCCGCCATGGGCAAATTGATGTTTTCTGGCCTTGAGATCCACGTGCTCTGCCCAGACACGGCCTACGTCGTCGGCCGCTTCCGTCTGGACAGGGAAAAAGATCACCCGCAGGGCGTCTTCACCCTGATTTTCCACAAGTTCCCGGACGGCTGGCGAATCGTCAACGACCACACCACCGAATTCCCCGCCCCACGCTGACGGGAGCAAATATGGACTACTCCTGGCATTCGCTGCTCACTTCGAAACGTAACGAAGTCGAAGCATCAGCATTAGGCAAACTGCGGGAACAAAAAGCCACCGATAAGGATTAGCAAGGACGCAACACCGATCATTTCGTTTCCAATGAAGAACCCCACCATGGGAACAGTGAATACAGCCTGAATGAACACAGCGAAGCCGCAGATCAGCGCGATAGGCTTGCCCAAGCGTGCTTCCCTGAACGTGACGACCAGCACAATGAGTGCAAGGACGATCCAGCTCCACGCCATCGACAGAAAGGCAATCTCGAAAACAGATTGCAGCTCAATCGGCAGATTCGATGCATGCACGGCCGGACCGGAAAACTTTAGATATGCGACGCAATGTACGGCGGCAGCCACAAGCAGCACAATGCAACCCAACGTGACCAACGCGCGCGACATGCTACGGCGAGTAATCATCCGATTCGGTATTTCCTCCTCAGCAAAAACGCAGTCGTACTCGTAGAACGAGCTAGAGGATGCCGCAAGCGCGCGACTGAATCAACGGTGGCGCGGAAAATCGCACCTAATCAACTTCGTCTCGGATTTGCCGGGTGCCCCATCCTGCTTGCACTGAGGGAACCCTGCGAAGTGAGCGCCCTTTGCGAAGGGTGGGGATTTTCGCACTCACCGAACTGTGACTTACTCGGCGGGTGCCCCATCCTGCCTGCCTTGACGCGGGAAGGGAGCGTTCTTTGCGAAGGGTGGGGATTTTCGCACTCACCGAACTGTGACTTACTTGGCGGGTGCCCCATCCTGCCTGCCTTGACGCAGGAAGGGAGCGCCCTTTGCGAAGGGTGGGGATTTTCGCACTCACCGAACTGTGACTTCCTCGGCGGGTGCCCCATCCTGCCTGCCTTGACGCAGGAAGGGAGCGTTCTTTGCGAAGGGTGGGGATTTTCGCACTCACCGAACTGTGACTTACTCCGCGGGTGCCCCATCCTGAGCGCCCTTTGCGAAGGGTGGGGATTTTCGCACTGACGGGAGCAAATCTGGGGCAGTTACGGTTTTTATGCCGGACACAACGATGGATTGTTGAAGATTGACTCGCTGTAGTGCGCGCAGCAAAAAACAAGTCAAAAACCGCCCCCTTAAACACTAAAGGCTGCTCCACCCGCCAACTCGCCACGCGCATGGCTGGCGAATCGTCAACGACCACACCACCGAATTGCCCGCCCCGCACTGAGCCGAAAACTCTAACCTTTAGAGTGCCCGACTCTAAACTTTACACTCAAAAGTTCGAGATTGCGTTATCATTGTCTCAGTCAGGGGGATGCACTATGGCAGATCGAAAGCAGTTTGAAAACGTCACCGCACCGGATCCTGAATTGATGCGTCTATTGGATGCGGCTCGCAAGCAACCTATGACAGAGGAAGAGCTCCAAGAACAAAGAGTTAGTTTTGCCTTCGGCAACGCTCCTGATTCGGCGTTGATTACAAAGGAAAGCGTGCGCCGTGCGTCAAACCATATAAGACTTCTGGATTGAATGGCAAGCCTTCTCGCGGCTCCCGCTGATGTCCGTTAGAGAAAAAGACGATCCTGAGCTCTACGCGAAGATTCAAGAGCAAAATCTGTTGCGGCAGTACGATTTAATGTCTAACTGCATCGAGATTGGCCTGAAGAAGGGCATCGAATTTTTCGATAAGTACACACTTTGGGCGTTGAATTACGCGGCTGTCTCGAACATTTCCCAGTTTGGGGGACGTTACCGCGAGGAGCCGATTTATGTTGGGAACCACTTCCCACCTCACTTTAGGGACGTCCCCAATCAGATGGACCGATTCTTTTCTGTTGTACACGAAAATTGGACGATTCTTGACCATCCTACCGTGATTCCTGCATACGCGCTGTGGAGGCTCAACTGGATCCACCCATTTGTCGAGGGTAATGGCCGAACCGCGAGAGCTGCCTGTTATTACCTGATTTGCTTGAAGCAGGGTCGGCTGCTTCCAGGAAAAAAGATCGTGCCGGAGCGGATTCGAGAGAATCGGGCACCTTACTATGCTGCTCTGCGAGCGGCAGACCAAGCGTGGGACCAGGGCCACTTCGATGTTTCAGCACTGGCGAATTATCTTGCTGGCCTGCTTCAGGCCCAACTCGCCGAGAGTGCCTAACAGCTCAAAATACCGGACTCGGTTGACATGGGGAAGTCGATCGAAGCCGCAAACGAGATCGACGTTTTGAATGCGCCCTCCAATATTCCCCCTCACACTCGCAACGGCGGTGTAATACGAGCCAGCGAAAAACAAGTCAAAAACCGCACCCTTAAACAACACCAAAGGGCTGCGGCACCCACTTGCAAATTCCAACGAACGCATCGCTTAGCGTCCGCCACGCGCCGTTAAGCGTCGCCCACCCGCCGCAAATAGAATGTCAAGATGCTTGCGAGCCTGCGGCCCAGCTTGCTAAATTGCTACATGCCGAGTTTCTCGTAATGCTTTCCTGTCATCTCGACGACAGTCGCGGCTCTCGCAATCTAGTAGTTGCTGGTTTTCTGGGCGGCCAGCAAGACTGGGGGTTCTTTGAGCGCGAATGGCTGGACGCACTGAAAAAATATCACGTACCGTCGCCATTCAAAATGCAACACTGGCAAACGCGGAAACGCGTGTTCCGACTGATGCCAGAACAAAAACGCCGTGACCTATTGAATGACCTCTTAGCAATCATCCGTCTGCGCGCAACGATGGCCGTAGGTGCGGTGGTATCGCTCCCCGATTACGATGCTGTCTTTAACGAAGAAGCGATGAGACGGCGTGTCGGGACTCCATATAGTCTGTGCATTCAGGCTTGCATTGCGCGTGTAGGCACATGGGCCAGACTATATTCACACAATGAGCGAATAGCCTATGTGCTTGATAGAGGCCATGCCAATGCGGGTGATGCATGGCTCAGCTATAAGCACTGCGCGGCGGACGAAGCTACGGCGGAAAAGCATCGAGTAGGGCCATTGGTCTTTGAGGACGACCGCGTTGCCATTCCCTTGCAAGCTGCGGATTTAGTGGCTTATGAAGCGATGCGATACCAAGAGGGCCAACCACTCAGCGAAAAATCCCTGCGCTATCCTTTCAAACAACTGTTCCTTAACATGCAAGTAAAAATACGAATTTTCGACCACCAAGTGCTCACGGAACTACAGCAGGCAGAGGAACAGGACTTTAAGCAGATGCCCTCCAATCATGCCACGTAATACTTCGTTAGTATCGTATGTTATTGGCGGGTGGCTCACTTTTTTGCGATTCGTAACGTTGCTCCATTGACACCACCGCTGGCGCGATGATACCCACACACGATTTCTGCCCATGGCATGGCCGAAAATATTGCGGGTGCCGCATTCTTTGCGCTTTGTGCAAAGAGTGCGCGGGTTGGCTGGATGAAACACCGGCTCATCATACGTCAGCGTCCTCAAATTATCGGTAGCGAGCTACTTTCAGCAACAATGAAAAAAAACAACTATTGAAATCACGAGTTCGACCAACACGAAAACAGTTATTGCACATTCCATCGTAATCAGCCATGTCTCCTTTCGATCTTCTCTGTCCGCTTGCTCTTTCAGCCATTGCAGTACATCGCCCCGGTTGTCGGCAACGGTGGTCCTCATGTCTCTGTTTTCCAAAACATTGTTGGGAGCCAGCAACAAAATCCTAATAGTCTCGGAGCCGTACTGCTCTAGCAACTCCCGAATCTCGGGCTTGATCGTCGCCCTTTGTATGCCGAACCATCTCATTTAAGCCGCTCTTTCCGCGGGTGGCGCATGCGTGGCGACATGTTTTCCTCTTGTGACATCGGCAGCGGCAGACCGATGGTACCACCGCGCTAGGTCACCGAACAGTGACTTACTTGGCGGGTGCCCCATCCTGAGCGCTTTTTGCGAAGGGTGGGGATTTTCGCACTCACCGAACCGTGACTTCCTTGGTTCGGCCGTGGGTGCCGCAACCTTTGGTTTGGAAGGGTGCGGTTATTCAAGCGCGAACCATCCCAGCAACTTCACGCGGGGCCCCGCCCCACCCCTCGCCATTAGGCTCCGCCTCGTCACGGAACGGTTTTTTACCCTGAAGGATGAAGGGCAACCGTGCCAAAAGCTTAAGCCTCGCTTCGTCAGGGCACGGTTTTTTACCCTGAACGATGAAGGGCAACCGTGCCGAACAAATCGCTTTTCGTGTTCTCTTCCTTTCGCGCGCCTCATCCGTTTATCCTGAGTGCTGTGGCGAAGGGCGCGAAGTAGTCAGCTTCCCACCCGCCGCACGCCGCGCCATTCGAATTCCGCCCATTGTTCCACCAGCCGCTCCACATCCGGATTCTTATGCGGCAGGATCTGCGTCGCAACCACTTCATCCAGCATCCCCATCTCGAAAAGACTCAGCGTCTCGGGACTCACGTCCCCGCGAATCATCCCCGCCTTCTGCATCCGCCGGAACTTTCTCGTCAGATGCCGTCTCATCATTCCCCTTGCTTCATTTCGCTTTCGCTCAAACACCCCATCGATACCGCCGCTTTCATGAAGGAGAATTTTCGTGGCTTCGCGGTGCTCGGCCAGGAACTCCAGCCACGTCCGCACCTCCTCCCGCAGCCACTCCCGGCAATTCTCCACGGTCATCTTCCCCGTGTGCTTCATGTAGACCTTGACCATGAATTCAAGCTCCATGCGGTAGTCCTCTAGAACCGCCACGAAGATATCCTTCTTCCCGCTGAAGTGAAGATAGAACGTCCCGCGCGCCACGCCCGCCCCCGCGATGATGTCGTTCACGGAAGCCGCGTTATAGCCCTTTTTTGCAAACACCTTGATGGCCACATCGATCAATTGCTTGCGCCGCGCTTCGCGGCCCTGCACCCCAAGTTTCACGTCACCCCCCCCGAGTCACTCGCCACCGTTTTTTTTCGCCGCCGGAACGCATTCCCCGCCGCCGTTAACTCTTTGGACAACTAGACTGACATGTCAGTCTAGTATAAGCCCTTTCGCGATTTTCCCCATTTTTCTCCGTTTCTTCGCCCCCGGGCTTTTCTCGCTCCCGCAATTCGGCGATAATGATTTCCTTGAAATGAATCGCCGCGCTTCCATTCTCATCCTGCTCGCGCTTTCCATCGGCATTTACGTCGGCACCTCCGGCTGGCCGCCGCTGCTCGATAGCTCGGACGCGGGACACGCCGTCGCCGCGCGCGAAATGCTGCAAACCCACAACTGGGTGATTCTCCACATCGACGGCATTCGTTACTTGGAAAAGCCGCCACTGCATTACTGGCTCGTCGCCGCGAGCTACGCGGTGTTTGGAGTCAGCGCATTCGCGACGCGCTTCCCTCTGGCCATCGCCGTGGTGGGGCTTGTGCTTATGGTTTATTTTTTTGGGCGCGGATGGTTTGGCGAGCGAGCGGGCTTTTATGCGGGGCTGGTGATTTGCACATCCCCGGGCGTCTTTTTATTTACGCGCATCATGATCCCAGAGGCGATCTATGCCCTGTTTTTTACCGCCGCCTTCTATTTATTCTTGCGCGCCTGGCAAGGAACGCTTTCGCCCCGCGCCGGCTACTGGGGCGCGGCGGCGCTGATCGCGCTCGCGGTGCTCACGCGGTCGCTGATCGGCATCGTCTTCCCCGTAGGCATCATTTTCTTTTTTTTGCTCGCTACCGGACGCTTAAAAGAATGGCGAAGATTGCCGCTGATTTCGAGCGCAATCGTATTCTTGATCGTGGCGCTGCCCTGGCACATCGCGGCGCTATTCAGCGGGCGAGGTTTTTTCGGCGGATTTTTCTGGTTCTATTTCATCAACGAACAAATTTTCCGCGCCATTGGCTGGCGCTATCCGACGGATTACGAAGCGGTGCCGCTGTGGCTGTGGACCGCCGAGCATATCGTGTGGTTTTTTCCGTGGATCGTTTTTTTGCCATCCGCCATCCGCGAAATGCCGAAATTTAGAGACTGGCGAAAAGAATTGAATGAACGCGGACAAGCGCTCGTGCTCCTCAGCGTGTGGGCGCTGTTTATCCTGCTTTTCTTTACGTGGACGAAGAGCCGCATGGAGTATTACAGCTTCAGCGCGTGGCCCGCGATTGCGATTTTGCTCGGCTTGGGATTGGCGCGCGCCGAGGAACGTGCCACGCGCTGGCTGCCGCGCGTGCAAGGCGCCCTCGCGGCGCTGGGCGTGCTGATCGCGGCAATTCTCGCAGGAATGCTCTGGATTTCCCGCGGCATCGCATCCACGGGCGATATTTCTTCGTTGCTACAAATGCACGCAACTGGTTTTTACCGCGTGGCGATGTCGGATTTCATGGATCTGACGCCGCAAGCGTTCGCCGATTTGCGCCATCAGGCGCTGGCGGCGCTGATTGTTGTGCTCGCCGGATTCCTGGGCGCGTGGCTGTCGCGTAAACGCGGACATCAATTGGCCGCAAGCATCACGCTCGCGTGCATGATGGCGGCATTTTTCTTCTGCGCGAATTGGGCGCTGGGAGTTTTCACGCCGCGCCTTTCTTCCCAGCCGCTCGCGAAAATCATCATGAAGTATTATCAGCCCGGCGACAAAGTGGCGCTGTACGGCGAATACGATGCGGGCAGCAGCATCGGATTTTACACCGGGAAACGGATCTGGATTTTCAATGGACGCTACAATGGCCTCGAATTCGGCTCGTATTATCCGGACGCGCCGCATATTTTTCTCGACGACCGCACGTTCTGGCCGATGTGGCGCGGCAGTCAGCGCGTTTTCCTGGTCGTTCCGCCGGAGGAAACGCAGGCAGCACTCGTGCGCATGCCTCCGCAAAACACTTTCTTGCTGGCGCGAATCGGCGGAAAGGCGGTATACGTGAATCATCGCATCACGCCGGATGAATCAAGCCTCGCGCAATTGAAGGAACACGCCGGGCGAACGGGCGATGTTTCCCCAGCAGCCGCGTTATCCGGCGAACCGGCCGTTCACGCTTCGCGAAATCGCAGTTGATCAGACCCGTGCCATGCGCGGCGAAACCCGATTGGGTGGCATAATGTTCGAAGGGAGAATCCATTGCGCGCTGTAATCACGGGCGGAGCGGGATTTTTGGGGTCGCATCTGTGCGATAAATTCATCGAACGCGGATGGGACGTTGTCTGCGTGGACAATCTAATCACCGGCGCGGAAGCAAATATCCAGCACTTGATGGCGAATCCGCGATTTCGATTCGTGCGCCACGATGTCGCGCGCTACATCGACGTGCCCGGGCCGGTCGATGCGGTGATGCACTTTGCTTCCCCGGCCAGCCCCGACGATTATTTGAAACTCCCGATTCAAACCTTGAAAGTCGGCTCGCTCGGAACGCACAACGCTCTAGGCCTGGCGCTCGCAAAAAAATCGCGATTCCTTCTCGCTTCCACGTCCGAATGCTACGGCGATCCCAATGTAAGCCCGCAACCGGAAACGTACTGGGGAAACGTGAATCCCATCGGTCCGCGCGGCGTTTACGACGAAGCCAAGCGATTTTCCGAGGCCATTACGATGGCCTATCACCGCGCGCACGGAGTGGACACGCGCATTGTGCGAATTTTTAATACCTACGGGCCGCGGATGCGCTTGAACGACGGGCGGGCGCTGCCGAATTTTCTGTACCAGGCCCTTTCCGGCCACGCCATCACGGTATATGGCGAAGGCCATCAGACGCGGAGCTTCTGCTACGTCTCGGATTTAATCGCGGGAATTTTGGCGTTGTTCGATTCCGAGGAGCATTTGCCGACAAACATCGGCAATCCGCACGAAATTACGATTTTGGAATTCGCGGAGCGCATTCGCGCGCTTACGGGCAATCAGGCTGCCCTGGAGTTCAAGCCGCTGCCGCAAGACGACCCTAAGAGGCGCTGCCCGGACATACGCAAGGCGCAAACGCTTTTGCAGTGGGAACCGAAAGTGAGCCTGGACGAAGGCCTAAAGCTCACCCTGGAATATTTTCAGAAGCAGATCGCTGAGTCGCGCGCCAGTTCAAGCTAAGATCCCCGCCGGACTGTGAGCCGCCAGATCGGGCCTGCCGACCGAGTGATACTCGAACCCGAGCGCCTTCATTTCCTGGGCGGAGAGCAAATTGCGACCGTCCATCACCAGCGGTCTCGCCATGCCTCCGTGAATGCGCTTCCAATCGAGTTTGCGAAACTCCTCCCACTCGGTGACGATCAGCAACGCATCCGCGCCCCGCGCCGCTTCATAACCGTCCGCAACGCAATTCAGATCCGGAAACTGCTCCCGAACTTTTTCCATCGCTTGCGGGTCGTAGGCGCTCAGCCGCACGCCTTCATTTTGCAACCGTTTGATCAATTCGATCGATGGGGCAAAGCGAATGTCGTCGGTGTTCGCCTTGAACGCCAGGCCGAGCATCCCGATCTGTTTTCCCTTGAGCACCCACAGCGAGTGCCGAAGTTTTTCCACGTAGCCGGCAATGCGCTGATAATTGATGCGTTCGGCTTCGCGAAGCATGGCAAAATCCACGCCATTGCGCTCGGCCAAACGCACAAACGCCTGGAGGTCTTTCGGCAGGCAGAAGCCGCCGAATCCGAGTCCGGGGCGGAAAAAGTGCGGGCCGATTCGCGGGTCCAGTCCCACGCCGTGCATCACTTCCTCGATATTCGCGCCGAGTTTTTCGGCAAGATCAGAAACCATGTTGGCATAGGAAATTTTCAGCGCCAAAAAGGAATTCGACGCATGCTTGATCAGTTCGGCGCTGTTGATCGTCGTCACCAGCCACGCGGGCGGATGCACCGGCGGGCACGCCCCGTCGTGCACCGGGCACTTGAATTTCTGCTCCAGCACCGGGCGGTAAATTTCGTGAAGCTGCTTTTCCGCAACTTCATCATCCACGCCGATGACAATTCGATCCGGATGCAGAAAATCGCCGACGGCCGTGCCTTCGCGCAAAAATTCAGGATTGGAAGCGACCCGGAAACGCACTCCGGTGCCGCGTCCGTAAATTTCCAGCACACGCTTCAATTGCTGCCCTGTTTGCGCGGGCACAGTGCTCTTCTCGATGACCAGTTTGTCCGATTTCGCTTCGGTGGCGATCATCTGCGCCACGCGGTCGATCGAGCTGAGGTCCGCGTCACCCGTGGGCAGCGGCGGGGTTCCTACGCAAATGAAGATCGCGTCGCCTTGCGCGGCGTCGGCGGGATTGGCGGAAAAAGACAGCCGACCTTCCTTGCGATTTCTTTCCACCACGCTATCGAGGCCGGGCTCGAAGATCGGGAGCTTGCCCGCTTCGAGCGTATCGATTTTTGATTTGTCGTTATCAGTGCAAAGAACATGATGCCCAAGTTCTGCCAGACATGCGCCGGTGACAAGACCCACGTACCCAGCGCCAATCACGGATATTCGCACGGCCTTCTCCTCTGTGTGACTCTGTATCAGATGTTACCTGAGCCTTCCATTTCTGCCCACGTATTTTCGTATTGTGGCACAGGCTTCACGCTGTGTGCCTTTGCGGGCGCCCCATCCTGAGCGCCCGTCGTGGACAAAGGCGCGAAGGGTGGGGTATCTCGGTTTTGCCTTTGTAGGGGCGGGGCTTCAGACCCTCCCGCTCTCCTGTGGAGACATGGCCAGTCTACCGATTCACCTCATCGGGACACGCCCTGACGCACGTCGGGCGTCACTCCGCGCATTTCTGACAAAACACCCGGATGTGTGCTAGGCTATTTTTAGCAACGGAACTCACTTCGAGGCCGGCAGTTTGATGCAAGCCGCAGCGCGGCATAAACACGAGGGCCCGCGGACAGACTTCCCCAGTCACAAATCATCCTTCAGCCCCATTTCTAATCGGCTGCGTCCGCGATTAGAAACTCATGTAACTTACACAAAACAAACGGTCGGACCCATTTCTAATCGACCTTATTTTCATTATTTTATTTCCTCGCGCACTACGGCTCAGCGCATACAATTCTCGTCCCGATGTTTCTCATCTTTCCTTTTTTCACTCATTCATATTGCAGATCGACCAAAGCGTTTCGCGCTTCGGCGCTTTCGCGCCCGTGCTGCGATGACTGCCATGCTCATACCCACCACGGAGCGAGCCTGATGGCGTCGCGCATCCAATCGGCGCTCACGCCCTACGTGGAATTTTCGCGCATCGGCTTTGTCAACATTCTCGCGTTCCGCCTGCGATATTTCACCGGCATCATCACGTATTTTTTCAACGTCACCATCTACTACTTCATTTGGAGCGCGGTTTTCCGCAATGGCGGCTCGATCGCGGGCTTCAATCTGCGCCAGATGATCACCTACATCAGCGTGGGATGGATTCTTCGCTCGTTTTACTGGAACACCATCGATCAGGAAATGGCCTACGAAGTGATTGAAGGCAAAATCGCGATGGATTTGATCAAGCCCGTTTCCGTGCAATGGATGTGGATTTTCCGCGCCATGGGCGAATCCGCTTTTCGCCTCGGCTTGCTCACCGTGCCCACCGCCATTGTGGTCGCGCTTGTTTTTCCGGTGCAAGGCCCCGCCTCGCGGCTCGATTTCGCGCTGTTCGTCGTCGGCGCGATTGGCTCGTTTTTTCTGATGAGCGCGATCAACTTCATGATTGGCACGTGCGCGATTCCGTTGAAATCCATCCTCGCGATGATCCGCGCGAAATACTGGCTCATCGAATTGCTCTCCGGCCTGCTGATTCCGATGACCTACTTCCCGCACGCCGTTCAGAAAGTGCTGGCGTGGCTGCCGTTCGAGCATATTGCCTATACGCCGCTCTCGATTTATCTCGGGAGATTTTCGACGGGCCACGCCATCGAATTGCTGTGCGTCCAGTGGGCTTGGGTTGGCATTTTGCTTTTCGCGGCGCATCTGTGGTGGGAGCGCGCCACGCAAAAAATCACCATTCACGGCGGATAAATATGCCGACGGCGGAAAACTCGATGGACGGCGCGCCTCAGGAAAACTTCGCGCGGCAAATGTGGCGCGGATTCGTGCGCCATTGCATTTTATTCGGCGAATATTTTTCGCAGTACGTGAAGATGCGCATGTCGTACCGCGGCGACTTCATCGTCTCGACGGCAACGAGCTTCGCGGCCACGATTTTTGGCTTGCTGTTTGTCATCGTGCTCTTCAATCAATCCCCAAAGCTCGCGGGCTGGACACTTCCCGAAGAGCTCTTTCTCTATGGCTTTTCGCTTCTGCCCTACGGAATGTTCAACATCATCAGCCTGAATCTCTACGACTTCGGCAACAACTACATCATCGAGGGGAAATTCGACCGCGTGATGCTGCGCCCCATTTCCACTTTATTTCAAGTGCTCTTCGAGCAGTTCCGTGTCGAATCCATGCAGGAAATCGCAACAGGAATCGGCTGCATCTGGCTGGCGTCGCACCGGCTTCACCTTCATTGGACCGCTGGAAAATTCTCGCTGCTGGTTTTTTGGGGACTCTGCGCCGGAGTGATTTACATTTCCGTGTTTCTTCTTCTCACCACGATTTCTTTTTGGTTCGAGGACCGCATCGGCGTCCATCCGCCGGTGTGGAACTTGATTGCGTTTGGCCGCTACCCGCTCTCGATTTATTCCGGCGCGGTACAATTTTTTCTGTGCTGGATTATTCCTTTCGGACTCGCGTCCTTTTATCCCAGCGTGCGCTTGCTCGGCCACACGGTCACGCCGGAATATCTGCCCTTCGTTCCCGTGATCGCCGCAGTTTTTCTGATTTTCGCCATCTTCATGTGGAATCTCGGCACCCGCCACTACTCCTCGACCGGTTCGTAATTCGTAGTGACGTCTGGCGCTGACAGCAAAGAGGCCTGAATCGGCCGCTCGGGCGTCTGCGCTTGGAAATCTTCACCGAAACAATCTGGACTTTTTGCTTCGTACACAGAGACCGCCGGGGACAGCTCTTTCAGTCGAGCGGTTTTCGCCCCGGCGCCAAAGAGGTCTGCATCCGACTTAGTAGCGAAGCACAAAACATTGAAGATCGTATCCGCGACAAAAGGCGACGAGAGTTCCCCAGCCAATTATCTCGGAGCACGGCGAGTGCCATCCGTCGTGGGCGCCGCAGGTGGTTTATCTTTTCCAGAACACACAGTCCGTGCCCACAGGCGACTGCTTTAACTTGAAAGGCTCCTGGGTAAGAGGACAACCAATTCCGGACGATTTGCTGTTCTGCAGGCCGCCCAAAATCGTCCAGGTAGACGCGACCTCCAATTCTTAAAACATCAAACACCTGATATAAGCACGCCTCCCTTCCCCGCGTTGTCCACCAGGGGGGGCCGTCGATTATGGCGGCATCAACCCTATCGGGCATAGGTCCAGGATGATAGCTTTGGTAAAGCCCAAACCCATGACGCTGCCAATGCAAGTCGCGCAATTCCAGGGTGACACGGTGGGCGGGCACGTTATCTAAGAGTCGAAGCGTGTGCTGATAGAAGCGTGGGGAGTTTTCTATAGAGAGAATTGCAGTCTGCGGGAAGCGTAGGGCGAGCCTGACTGTGGAGGCGCCACTGCCAAATTCAACCAAATGCTCCATTCGGAGTGATTGGAGTTCCTCCACAAGGAAGCTTAGGGTGTCCTCCCCTATAGTCCAGCAATTGTCAAAAACCGGTTCTTCGGACACCGCAAAAATCCTCACACGTTCCGCCCACTTTGCCAAGACGGCCACAGGTCGCCTCTCTAACGACGCTAGAAAGTATACCGTTGGCCTGATAAGAGCTTGCGCTTCACAAGGCTAGGGCATTGTTATGCTCGCTGTCGCCACGAGTACCTCGCCTGCCGGAGCGCCACCGATGGACGCAACTTCGACGGTTCGGCCTCGCGAATTGAGCACTGATATCACTCCCGACGGGCGAGATTAGGACACTACCAGAAAAAGCGCCGAGAAAACATGAAATCTGTGCCGATTAGAAGTAGGCGGCGACGTTTGTTTTGCGTAAGTTAGGAGCGTTTCCAATAATTCGGCGTGCCGATTAGAAATGCGCTCTAGCAGAAGCGTTGCGTGGGAGTTGTGATGTATGTTGCTGTCTGTCGTCGCACTGTTTTTGACCTTCGCCATTTCGATGTGCAATCTCGGCACCCGCCACTACTCCTCGACCGGCTCGTAGGTTCGCGCCTCGCTATCGTGACACAAGCAAAATGATCGACACTTCGACTCGCCGCAAGCTCGCAGATGAGGAACGCATCGCAGGTTCGCATCATCTGGAACAGTGGCGCGGCGGTTCGGTTATGCGCCGAGGGGCTTGGCCTGAGCGGCGGCGTTTCCTTTGTAGTGCAGGACAACCATGGTGATGTCGTCAGCCTGCGGCGCGCCGCCGGTGAAATCGCGCACGCCCGAGCGCACCGCTTCGGCAAGGTCTTCCGCCGTTGCGCCGGAAAATCCGCGCATCAGCGCACTCAAGCGTTCATGCTCGAACATTTCATCGTCAAGATTCTTGGCTTCCGAAACTCCGTCGGTGTAAATCACGAGGAAATCGCCAGCTTGCAGCGTCACGCGCTCGGCGGTGAATTCCGCTTCGGGAAACATTCCGACGGGGAAATTCGACGACGACAATTCGACGAGTTCGCCCGAAGCGCGGCGCACCAGCGGCGGCACGTGCCCGGCATTGATATATTCGAGATTGCCGGCAGGATCGAGGACGCCGTAAAAAAGCGTCGCGTAGCGATCGTCGCTCGAACGCTCGCAAAGAAATTGATTGACGCGCCGCGTGACTTCCGCGAGCGGGATATCGAGCGCCGCCGTGGTGTAAAACACGCCCTGCAGCAGCGTGGCGAGCAGCGATGCCGCGATTCCCTTCCCGGCAACGTCGCCGACAAAAAACCCGTAGCGCCCCTCGCCCAACGCGACCACGTCGAAGCAATCGCCGCCGACCGAATGGCATGCAAGCGTCGAGCCGATGACGGCAATGTGCGGCATCTGCGGGAAAGATTTCGGCAACAGTTCGCGCTGTATTTGGCTGGCGATTTCGATTTCGTGGTCGAGGCGTCCCTTCGCGCGGGCCGCGGCAAACAGGCGCGCATTTTCGATCACGTTGGCAGCTTCACGCGCGAGCGCCCGCAAAACCTCGCGGTCGATTTCGCTAAAAGCGGTGGATGGGGAACGGCTGTCGAGGTAGAGCACGCCAAGCAGATCGGCTTCCTCGGACGTAATGGTGAGATCAACGGCCGCAATCACGGGAAGTTTTTCGATCGGGATTGCAACGATCGTCAGCAACGACATGGAAGCGACGCTGGCCTGCCGCCCGATGGCCGCTTCGCCGCCCGTGTCGCTGACGATCAGTTCGCGGCGCGAAGTGGCCACGCGTTTCAGCACTCCCGAAGAAATCCTCAAATCCTCGACCTTCAGCAATTCGCCATTTGCGTCGCGCGCGATCGTCGGCTTTAGCTCGCCCTGTTCGTTTCCCAGCAGCAGGACGCCGCGCTCGGTGCGCGTGACGCGAATGGCCGCGTCCACCACGGCGGCGAGAACGTCTTCGAGCGACAGTCCCGAGCCTAGCGTTCGCGCCACTTCGAGCAGGACGCCCAGATGATAAAGACCCTGCGTGCCCGGAGTCGCCGGCGCGGGTTTTTCCACCTGCTCGATCAACTCTTCGAGCGTTGCCTCATCGCCCAGAAAAACCAACTTGAAGGAATCGGGCATGCCGAAATCAATGCCATCTTTTGGCCGCAGCGGGCGCGTGTCGCTGATGCGTTCGCCGTTGACGAACGTCCCATGGCGGCTGCCCAGATCCTCGAGGAAATAATCGCCATTGGCGACGACGATCTGGGCTTGCAGGCGGCTGATGCGGCTATCGCGCAGCACGAGTTCATTGCCGGTCTGGCGGCCCACGCGGAACGGAAACGCGGTGACCTGAACCTCGCGGCGGACTCCGGCGGGATCAAGAACGAGCAATCGAGGAGGGCGCGACATCATCTTTTGTATGGGTGGCGCGGCGACGAAGAAAACGCCGCGACGCACGCAAGTCCGCGCCCATGTTAGGAGAAGTCGCCAAGGATGGCAAACGAATTGGCAGCGCTGGAGCAGTTGCATCCTCACGGGGCTGCGCGTACATTACCGGCTAAGGAAGTCAAAACCGAAATACCGACTGAATACTCGATGGAGGTGAATACGCGTATGGTAAAGACACTTTTCGCGGTCGCAGCGCTGTTCCTTATTACCGTTACGGTCAATGCTCAGCAAAAGCAGATGTCGGACTCCGAGTATATGGCCCAGGCTCTCTCCGCTGCCCCCAAAGCCGTCGCGAAGGGAGCGGCAGTCGTTCGCGCGGGAAAAAATGGAAGTATGCGCACGCTTCGCGCAGGAACCAACGGGTTTACGTGCATGATTATGGGCACGGACAAGATGTGCAACGATCGCAACAGCATGGAATTTATCCATGCCATGATGAAGCACGTTGCGCCACCGAACAAAGTGGGAATTTCATACATGCTGGCCGGTGACAAGGGTGCGAGCAATATAGACCCGTATGCCACGGGCAAGACCGCCGACAATCATTGGATCTTCACTGGCCCCCACATCATGATTTTCGGTCCTCCCAGCAAGGCGTTGGGCTACACCGAGGCCCGGGACCCTGATCCCAATAAACCCTACATGATGTGGGCCGGTACGCCCTATGAACATGCGATGATTCCCGTTGCTCCTCCAAAGTGAGGATCGTGGTGGATGTGAATCACCGCAACTTCAGGAATCAATTATCAATCAAGCAGAGTGAAGGCTGGAATGCTGGCGCTCCCATTCGGAGCTGAGGCAGCGGATCGTTTCGCGCAAGCGCACGGCCAGGTCGACGACCGTCTCGAGGCGCTGGATGGAAACAGGCGTGAGATTTCCGCGAAGCTGGGACAGCAGGAGTTCCGCGTTGCCGAGAATCCCGGTCAGGGGATTGTTGATTTCGTGGCGCAACAATTCCGCAAAATCGGACGGCAGATCCGCCGCCCACGCGGAGCGAAATTCCAGATCAGATCGCTGCGGCGAGCGCAGATGCCGCTCCACAAACGCCGCCGCCACGGAAAAGAAATCGCCCGAACGCGCCACAAAATCGATTTCGCCTGTGACTAGCAGGGTGATGAGCTCTGACTGCCTTTCCGGCGGCGCAATCGCAACCACCGGGGCGAAAACCGACAAGCGGCGTGCGGCTTCCGTGAGCGAGACGTTCGGCGGCAGAATGCCTTCGCCGAGGACGATGGCTTGAGGGTCGAGGCGCTGGGCGCGAGACTCGAGGTCCGGCCAGCTCGAAGCTGCGACGACCTCACGCTGGCGCCCATCATGGCCATTCCTGTGCGCGACGAGCGCAAGGAGGCCGTCGCGTTCCGCGCCGCTTTCCAGGCCCACCAGCAGCGTGAGTTTTCTGAAGCCCAGACCGGCGCCATATTCCCACACGTCCGGCCCGCGCATCATCGATGGACCTCCGCGCTCGCCATCGTGAACGGGGCAGCGCCGGAGCTTTCGGCGAGGATGCGGTTTGCGGCAAGCTTCAATTCTTCGACCAGAAAAGGCTTCGCGAGGAACGGAAGCTGGCGGGATTTCAGGAATTCAACCGTGTGCGGCCCCAATGTGTCGCCGGTGATAAAAAGAATTCGGTGACGCGCGGGGCTGTGGGTGCGTACCAGGGCGTCGTAAAATCCGGGGCCGTCGAGCCGCGGCATGCGCAGGTCGCAGATGATCAAATCGTAGCTGCCGCGCGCGATGCGCGTCAGGCCCTCCTGACTATCGAGGACTGATTCCACGTTGTGTCCCTCCTCATGCAAAACATCCATGATGAGTTGCGCGACCGTCGGCTCGTCTTCCACCACGAGAACGCGCCCGGGGAATACGGTTCTCGAATCGTGAGGGGGAATTGCGGCGCGGGAAAAAGCTTCGGCCGCCGGAACTGTAACCAGCGGAAACTCGACAGTGAATTTTGCACCTCCGCCGCGGAGATTCTCAAACGCGACTTCGCCCCCATGGCCCTGGACGATGCCGTAGACAATCGAAAGCCCGAGGCCGGTGCCAATGCCGGAAGGCTTGGTGGTGAAAAACGGATCGAAGATGCGCGAGGCGATATCCGCCGGAATGCCGGGGCCGTCGTCGGATACCTCGATGGCCAGCCGGGATGCGGAGGTTTTTCGGGTACGTAGCTGTATCCTCCCGCGCCCGCGATTTTCGAGAATGGCTTGCTCGGCGTTGACCAGCAAATTCAGGACGACCTGCTGAAGCTGGTGCGGGTCGGCGAGAGTGGCGGGCAAATCGGGCGCAAGGTCGCAGCGAACGGCGATGTTTTCAATTTTCAGCTCATACCCGCGCAGAGCGACAGTGCGCTCGATAATTTCGTTCAGGTTGACGCGGGTGCGCTCGGGCTGCGCCTGGCGGGCGAAAAACAAAAGATTCTTCACGATGCGGCGCGCGCGCTCCGCCTCCTCGAAAATCATGGTCACTTCGTTGTGCGGCGTTTCCGCGGCGCGGCGGCCGAGAGCCAATTGCGCGTAGCCCATAATGGACGTGAGAGGATTATTAAGCTCGTGCGCGATTCCCGAAACCAGTTGGCCGAGCGCCGCCATCTTCTCGGTTTGCAGAAGCTTGGATTGAATCTGGCGCTGGCTTGTGATGTCGGAATACACTTCGAGCCAGCCCAGCCGCCGCCCATCGTCGTCGAGAACGAGTCGCGCGCGGCGTTCGAGTACACGGCGAGCGGGACCTGCAAGTTCGAGTTCGTCGTGAAAGGCATCGCCTGAGCCCGCGACGAAAGATTTCCAGGGCGCCAGAAACGCGGCGGAAGAACGAAAGCATGGCTGAATCAGGGGAACCAAATCGGCGATGCTCTTCAAAGACTCGACGGTCCTCGCGCCGAGGCCGAACAGCGCTTCAAAGTGGGCGTTGGCGAAGCGAATGCCGCCATCCGGCGCAAGCAGTAGCACACCGGAATGAACGACGTCGAGCACGCTGCGCAGTTCGGCTTCCAATTGCTTTTGTTGCCGCTGGGCGCGCTGGACAGCCGCGCATGGCTCAAGCAGCACCTCGAGGAGCGGATCAAAACCAGTTACACTGCCAGTGACGCAGTCGGGCGTTCCGCGAAGCGCGGGGGCGGCTCGATCCGCTGGTCGAAACAGCGGCAGCCAGGAGCGACGCCACATGCTCACGTCACCGTCCTGAACCGAGAATCCAGTAACACGAAAGAAGCGCGGCGCCGGAGAAAACCAGAATATCCAGCGCGCGGCGGAAGAATCTTGCGATTTGGTACTCTCGGATGTAATCCAAGCTCGATCTCCTGTGCGCATAAGCGTCAATTCAAAAACGATTGGTCAGTTGAAACTTCCTCTCGAATCCAGGCAGGCCCACTCGTTCACGGGATACTTAATGCACAGCGGTCACCACAGAGAGAGAATCGGGAAGTTATTGTTAATACAGGATATACGGGATGAGCATGGATAAAACGAGCTTGCTTGATTCCCACTTCGATACTGGACGTCCGCTATGGGGAATGGAGTTGACGGATAAAACGAAAAACGCGAGTACAAGAGACAGGAATTTTACGGATTTAGGGCGCGGGTTACTACAAAGAGATCGTAGAGAGAGATGGTAGCAAGCGACCCCCGACGGCAGCCGGCCTAACTCTGGCCCGAATGCCCCTCGTACTGCTTGAGCTTGCGATACAGGGTGGTCTTCCCGATGCCGAGTAGCCGCGCGGCCATCAATTTGTCGCCGCCGGATTCGCGCAGGGCGCGGAGAATGGCGCGGCGCTCGAGTTCCTCGAGGGAGACGAGTTCGTCTTCCGAGGGAATGCGATCGGTGGAACTGGCGACCGCATACTGGAGATTCGATGGCAGGTCGCCGGAATGAAGGATTGGGCCGGAGCCCAATGCCACGGCACGCTCAATGGCATTTTCGAGTTCGCGGACGTTCCCGGGCCAATCGTAGGCCGTCAGGCGCGTCATTGCGTCTTCGGCCAACGTGGGCGAGGGGCGTCCGGGGTCGGCGAATTTTTCGAGGAAGGACTGTACCAACACGGGAATGTCGCTTTTGCGCTCCCGCAGCGGAGGCAACTTGATCTGCACGACATTCAAACGAAAGAAAAGGTCCTGGCGAAATTGGCCGGCGCGAACGGCCGTTTCCAAATCTTTATTGGTCGCGGCAATCACGCGAACTCGAACGGACACCCGGTCATTCGAGCCCACGGGCCTCACCTCGCGCTCCTGCAGGACGCGCAACAGTTTGGACTGCATATCGACGGGAAGATTGCCGATTTCGTCGAGAAACAGCGTGCCGCCGTCGGCGCTTTCGATCAAGCCCTGCTTGGTGTGCATCGCGCCGGTAAATGCTCCTTTGGCATATCCGAAAAGCTCCGATTCGATCAGCGTGGGAACCAGCGCGGAGCAATCCACGGGAACAAACGGCTTGTGGCCGGGCACTCCGGAGAAATGAATTGAGCGCGCCACGAGTTCCTTACCCGTGCCGCTCTCGCCCAGGATCAGCACGGGATAATTGTGCTGGCTGACCTTCTCCATCAGTTTATATACGCGCTGCATTTTGGCCGAAATGCCGATCAGTTCGCCATAGCCAGGGCGAGTGCGAAGCTGCTCGCGCAAAACGCGATTTTCCTGATCGAGTTCTTGCTCGCGGATCAGCCGTTGGATTTTCCGACGAAGTTCATCGATATGGAACGGCTTGGTAACGTAGTCGGACGCGCCGAGGCGTGTGGCTTCCACCGCCGTCTGGATTGTGCCGTACTGCGTGAGGACCAGAACGGAAACTTGGGAATAATGCTCGCGTACGCGGCGCAATAATTCCAGGCCGCCCAGCTGCGGAACTTTGAGGTCGGTGATAACAATTTCGACGGGATACTGATCGAGTTCTTCGAGGGCTTGCTCGGTGGTGGTGGCCGTGCGCACGCGCAGCCCGGATTCCATGGCAATGTCGGCGCAAATCCGAAGGGTCGATTCTTCGTCATCGACGATCAAGATTGTGGCGACTGCCGGTTGGCTTTGAAGTGGTTCTGGCGTCCCAAGCTCCGTTGGCATCCGCGCCTCGCTGCTCGCCCCCAAAGATTCCCATTGCGGGGCGAATGCTTCTCTAAATGCACGCGAGGAACCAAATGCGGAAAAGTATCTAATTAGTTCCAGACACTGGATTTGCAACTCTAAGGGTTGAACCGAGCCTCAGCAGTTGAGTTCCAGCTTGGGAACGGATGCTATCCCATAGTTATGAAGTAATCAAGTAACTATATTCAGTTTCATGGGAATGCCAATATGGGCGAGAGCCGATTGCCAAATTGGGAAAACTCGGGCTTCCGTCGCTTGCGAGTTAGAAGATGAGTGGTCAAACCCCGGAGGGATATTTTTCCCGCCGGGGATGGAATTTGGAAGTTTTATCGGACTTTTACGGTAACAGAACGGCTTAGCCGGAATACCAGGCGGGACTCCGCTGGTATGGATATTTCCTTCTTGCCGGTTAAGGCCGCGCCCGCCGTCCCCGCGCCGGCGCCCGCGCCCGCGCCGATAGCGGCACCCTTACCTCCGCCTGCCAGGCCGCCGATTAGCGCGCCCACGGCCGAGCCCCCTCCGATGGCGATGATGTCGCGCTTCTTATGGGATTTTCCTTCCAGAGTGACCGGGCGCGTATTGATGTCAACCCAAGAGCCGCCCGCTTGGACGGAAGTGAGCGCGACGCTCAGAAGGGCAGGCTTGGACAGGCGTCCCGAAGAGCGCGCCTCGACAACAGTTCCCTTGGCTCGCGCGTCGCGCGGCACCACAACCGTGCCGCCGATGATGATCGGCTCGGAAACTGTCCCTTCGAAGGAATCTCCGGATCGGCTTCTGCCGCTCGTGATCGTAGAGCCCAAAATGAGATGTATATCGGTGCCAGCTGGGATTGTTACCGGCTTGGGGCCTTCGATCCGGCTCAGTAAGCCCCCCGAGCTTCCCCCGTCTGGCGAGGAAGAATTGCCCGCGGAATTTGCGTTTTGTCCGTTGCTCGAACAGCCTGACAAACACAGGCCCGCCGCGATCAAAATCGACAGTAATGAGTAATTCCGATTCCTCAAATGGCACCTCCGCGATGACGATGGGTAATTAGAATTCCAGAATAGCTGGTAAGTAAGCTTCCTTTATTCAGTAAGATAAAAGAGTTTGCGGAATGAATTAACAGTGCGAAAATTCCCCACCGAGGGCAAAAGCTACCTGTAGGCGCGGGACGCAAATCCCGGGATAAACGCGCCGCAATTTTTTGCGGATTAATAACCTGAGGATGTTCCGAGCAAAAGAAAAAGAATCGGCGGGACGCCCTTCGCCTGGGGGTCAGGACGAGCCGGTCTCCGGGAATCCATTCCGCGCCAGATGGGTTCTTGGCTTTCCATCATTTGACTGTGGTAGATTGAATTTCTGATGGCCAGCCACGCACCATTTTCTTCGCACCGCATCCTCATCGTCGAAGACGAGGAGAATGCACGCAAAGGCTACGAGGCGCTCCTTCACAAGTGGGGCTGCGAAATTCTGGGCGTGGGCAGCGCCGAAGACGGCCTTGCGAAGTTTGTGGAATTTCAGCCCGCCGTGGTGCTGGCGGACGTCGAACTGCCAGGCATGAACGGCCTCGAACTGCTCGCCGAACTTCACGAACACGCGCCTGAAACGCCCGTCATCATCATCACGGGCCGCGGCACGGACGAACGCGCGGTTCAGGCCATTGAGGCTGGCGCATTCTGGTACATCGAAAAACCGCTCAAGCCTCCCGTGCTGCGTTCACTGCTCGACCGCGCGATGGGCAAAGCGCGTGACCGCCGGGAAGTCGCCGCCCTTACGCGGCAGTTGCGCGACGCGGGGCGCCTGGGCGAAATGGTCGGCGCGTCGAAAACCATGGCGGAAGTGATGCGCCAAGTCGAAACGGCGGCTCCGTCCACGGCATCGGTGCTCATCACTGGGGAAACGGGCTCCGGCAAGGAAGTGGTGGCGAGGACGCTCCACGCGCTCTCGCCGCGCGCCAATCAGCCGTTCGTCGCCATCAATTGCTCGGCGATTCCCGAATCGCTGATGGAGAGCGAAATTTTCGGGCACGAGCGGGGTGCGTTCACGGGCGCCGCGGAGCGCAGGCTCGGCTGCTTCGAGCTTGCCGACGGCGGAACGCTGCTGCTCGACGAAATCGGCGAAATGCCCGCGCAAACGCAGGCCAAGCTGTTGCGCGTGCTCGAAGATCACAAAGTGCGGCGAATCGGCAGCAAAGTGGAAACGCCCGTTAATGTTCGCGTCCTCGCCGCCACGAACAAGGATCCGCAGCAGGCCGTCGCGCAAGGGCATCTGCGCCAGGACCTTTATTTCCGCCTCAATGTGTTCCATGTCCACTTGCCGCCCTTGCGCGATCACAAGGACGATTTGCCTCTGCTCGTCGAGCAATTGCTTGCCGACATCAATCGCAAACACAGCCGCCATGCGCCCGGCGTGAACACGGAGGTGATGGAGCTATTCAAGGCGTATCCGTGGCCGGGAAACGTGCGCGAGCTGCGCAATGTGCTGGAGCGCGCGGCCATCGCCTGCGACCACGGCCCCATCGGACGCCAGCATTTGCCGGACGATTTCGCGCGGGGTCCCGTGGCACAGTCGAGCGAGCTTTCCGGCCTGCGCTTCCCGCCCGGCACCACGGTGGAAGCGGCCGAGCGCGAGCTGATCGTTCAAACCCTCGGCGCGACCAATCAGAACAAAACGCGCGCCGCGGAGCTTCTGGGCATCAGCCTGAAAACACTTCACAACAAGCTCAAAGAGTACGAGGCGTCACCCCAAAATGCCGCTAAGCCTGAAAAATAAATTCACGCTGGCGACATCCCTTCTTGTTTTGGTTGTCGTCGCGCTGATCTCGGGCCTGTACGTGGCGCGGCTCACGCGCCAGGTGATTGCGCAGGCGAACGATCGCGCGCAATTTGTGCTGCAACAGGCGTTCGTGTCGGCGCAGAACGCGCTGCGAGAAGCGGCGGAAAGCGGAGCGGCCCCCGCATCGTCAAACCCGGATGACATTCACGCCTATATTCAGCAGACGCTCGAAGACAATCGGGGGTTGTCGGCGCTGATTGAATCCGACATGAGCTTTTCCCCGACCATTTACGAAATCACGATCAGCGATGCGAGCGGAGCAGCGCTCATTTCCAGCGATCCTTCCCTTTCGGGCAAGCCGATTTCGAAACGGCCAAATCTTTCGCAGCTGGTGCACGCGAGCTTTGTGAACCAGCTGCGTATTCTGCATGGGCCTCCGCGCGTGTATGAAGTCACGTTGCCGTTCAACATCGGCAACCAGCCATTTGGAAATATCCACGTGGCGCTCGCGTCGGCGCTGCTGCGCGATGAAATCTGGCCGGGGCTGCATTCGGCGGCATGGCTGGCGCTGGGCGCAGTGCTGCTTTCCACTTTATTTACCGCGTTCGTCAGCCAGATGGCGCTCGCGCCTCTGTCGCGCATCTCCACGCAATTGGACCGCATCTCGGCGGGCGAATTTGACCTTGAACCGGTGACGCGCGCGGGCGAACTCGGTCAAGTGTCGAACAAGATCAGCCGCATCGGGCAGCAATTGCGCGACGTGCGCGAGATTTTCAGCACGCTGCGCGAAAACATGAATCAGATCATGGCCGGTCTCGAAGATGGCTTGGTGCTTTTCAATGCCGAAGGCCGCGCCGTGCTGGTTAGCCCGTCGGCGGAAAAATTCCTCGATGTGGATTCGAGAAACCTGCTCGGCCGGAAGATCGAAGAGATTTTTCCGCCGAGCCACCCGCTGGCGCAGGCGCTTCACATTGGACGAAAAGGAGAAGTCGCCGCGGAGGGCATCGAGCAAGTCGAAGTGGAACTGCCCGGCGGGCACGGGATACACCGAATCGGCGCGAGCATTCAGACGATTCAAGAAAACGGTGCGCGGATGGGTCTGTTGGTCACGCTGCGCGATCTGGAATCGCTCGAACGCATCGGCTCGCAATTGCAAGTGTCGGAGAGGCTCGCGGCGCTGGGCCGCGTCACGGCCGGCGTGGCCCACGAAGTGAAAAACCCGCTGAATTCGATGCGCGTGTGGCTGGAAGTGCTGAAGGCGAACTTGCCGGTGGATCCGGAAACACAAGAAGCCGCGAAAATGCTGGATACGGAAATCGACCGGCTCGATCGGGTGGTAAAAACGTTCCTGGAATTCAGCCGCCCCGTGGAATTGGAACGCGAAGAAGTAAATCTCGCCGAGCTCATCGAAGGCGTTCTTGCCGCCGCCAAGCCCGGAATTACTCGCGCGGGCGTCACCTTGGTGAAAGAGATTCCGGCTTCGTTTCCGCCGCTCGAATTGGACAAGCGGCTGATCGAACAGGCGGTGCTCAACCTGGTGCTCAATGCATGCGAGTGCATGAAGGCGGGCGGGCAGTTAACCGTATCCCTGGCACGCGCTGCGGATATGGTGGAAATTCGCGTGGGTGACACTGGTCCGGGCATCGCGCCCGAAAATCGCGCAAAAATATTTCAACTTTTTTTCACCACGCGGCAGGGCGGCACGGGACTCGGGCTGGCAAACACATTCCGATTTGTGCAATTGCATAATGGTTCGATAGAATTCGATAGCGAGGCCGGGCGTGGCACGACATTTCGCATCGAGCTGCCGCTGACGCGCGTCGCCAGCCTGCCCGCATCTAACTTTAGAGACTACGGCCAGCCGTTCGCGCGGCAAACATAATCCGAGATGAACTGTCCAGCCCCAACCCACCCGTCGAGCTGGCACGCGGCACGTCCGCGGAAGTCAGCGCTCTTGGCGTGCCTCGCCGCGGCGGCGCTGGCTCTATTAAGCGCTGGTTGCCTGCGCCACAAAGTTCGAGCCGCAGCCCCCATTGCCGTTCCCCTCGAGCCGCCCAGTCCTGTGGTGACATCCGAGCCGGCGAAATCGCCCGCTCCCGTTCCTGCGCCCACTACGCCGGGGCCAAAAAATCCGGAACCCTCGACTCTGCCACCGACGCTTACGCCGAAGCCTGACACCCTGAGGCGACCCGCAACTGCCGCGCCCGAACCCGAGCGCCCGACCGCGCCGCAGATTTCTCCTCAAATGTCTTCTTCGGACCAAGCCGAGCTTGCAAAGCAAACGCAGCAGTATATCGGGGACGCGCAGCAGAATTTGCATCGCGCCGACGGCCGGCAACTCAATCCGAGCCAGCGCGACATGGTGGATAAAATTCGCGGCTTCCTCGGTCAGGCGCAGGATGCGATTCGCACGTCAGACTGGTCGCGTGCGAAAAACCTCGCGCAGAAGGCTGATCTGCTCTCTCTCGAACTCGTCAAAACGCTCTAGCCTGCCCGTCCCGCGCTCATCCTGCGCGCATGAATGATAATTGGTAAGATTAAGCCATGAAAAGTTACGGCACCGTCATCGCGGGCGGCGGAATCATTGGCGCGTCGCTTGCATTTGAGCTTGCGCGCCGCGGCGAATCGGCGCTCGTCCTCGACCGGCAAGAGCCGAGCTGCGAGGCGTCCTGGGCCGCCGCCGGAACAATTTCGCCAGCGCCAGACCGCGAATCGCCGGCCATTGCGGCGCTCGGACGCGAAAGTTACCGGCTGTATCCGGAATTTGCCGCCGCGATCGAAACCGCCTCGGGGAAATCCGCAGGCTTCCACCCAAATGGCGCGATGGAATTATTTTTCGATCCCGAGGGCGAAACCGAACGAGATCGCCGCCTCGAAGAAATTCGCAGACACGGCATTGCGGCAGAAGCAATTTCACTCAGCGAAGCAAAGCACCGCGAGCCTGCCATTGGCCCGGCTGCGCGCGCGGCGCTGTGGATCAGAGACGAAGCATATCTTGACCCGCGCGTGATCACGCACGTCGCGCTCACTGCCGCGTCGAAGGCCGGCGCCGAGATTCGTGGGAACGCCGAAGTTATTTCCGTGCTCATCGAAAAGGGCCGGTGCAACGGCGTGCTCGTCGCGGAGACGCAAAACTTTTTCGCGGGAAAGTCCGGAGTCCGCGCCGGAGAAGAAATTGCGGCGCGCAACGTGGTGATCGCGGCAGGATGGCGCTCAGGACAAATCGGCGGCGTGGAATCCTATGCGCCAACGATTCCCGTACGCGGCCAGATGGTCGCGTTGGACAATGTTCCCGGCGCGCCGCGAACGATTCTTCGCTCCGGTCAAGGCTACATGGCGCCGCGCGATGATGGCCGCGTTGTCGTGGGCAGCACGCTGGAAAGCGGGTTATTCGAAAAGCGCGTGACTCCCGCTGGCCTGCGAAAAATTCTCGCAGCGGCAACGGAGATGGCTCCGGCACTCGCCGAAGCGCCCATCCTTGAAATTTGGGCCGGCGTGCGCCCTGACTCGCCCGACCATTTACCGATAATTGGCCCCACGGACATCGAGGGCTTGTTCATTGCGACGGGCCACTACCGCAACGGAATGCTGCTCGCGCCCGCGACCGCGAAATATCTCGCGGAGTGGATTGCAGGAAAAAAAGTTTCAGGATGGTTCGAGCCGTTCAGCCCGCTTCGTTTCGCCGCCGCAACACGCGGCGCTCGCGGCTGACTCCCGGGCACGCTAATGTTAGTAAGGGATTATGCCCGCGCGGCGTCGCGGCTCGCGATTGGGTGGACCCGCCAGCGTCGATGCTTGCCCGGGAGTGGTGAAGTTCGCTTTGCTCGAAAGCAAATAAAGCGGCCGGTTCGTCATGACGTCCAAAGTCGTGCCGCGCGGCAATTCCGCTTCCGGCCCGCGCGTGAGCAGCACCGCGAGAAGTCCTGCAGCGGCGCCGACGCCTGCGCCAATTCCCGCGCCTTCTCCGCTCCGCCCCACAATTCCGCCCAGTCCCGCGCCGGCCGTAGTCGTTTCGAGAACTGTTCCCGCGTCGCCCGCTTTATTCGAATCGCCCGTGATCGTGCCTTCCTTGCCCACGGTCTCGTTGCCGCCAGTGCCGGCGTCGGTCGGCGACGCATTGAAACTGGCCTCGTAGCCGTTGGGAAGAATTAAATTGTCGAGCTTGATTTTGATTTGCCCGCGCCCGTGGATGCGTCCGGGACGCTTTGCTTCGGTGATTTCGCCGCTTACATAGGATCCAGCCGGAATCAGAATGCGGCTATCGACGATGATGGGAAACAGCGTTTCGAGATATACGGGATCGCCCGGTTGAGCGCTGCGCGTCGTAATTGCATTGTGCAGCACGAGCGGAAGCCGCGTTCCCGCGGGCACGACGAAATACTTCGGAACGGGAGGGACAGGCGCGGACGGTGCAGCGGAAGATGGCAGCGCAACGGGCGCATTTGCCGGCGGCGCGGGCTGCGATTGTGGCGTGATGACTCCGGGGCGCGCGGCAGAAGATTGCTGCGCCGCTGCGGGATTCGCGGATTGAGAACTCGTGGATTGCGCGCCCAGAGCTGGAGCCATCGCGAATGCAACGATGACCGTGGCAACCAGGCCGCCCGCTAAATGCAGCTTCATCGCCGTTCCCTCCACCGGAATTCCGATTATGCGACGCCCTGCCTTTCCATCAGGATGCCCCGGCGCACCGCTCGTGTCAATCGGCATGGTTTCGCAACGGGGTCCTGGCAGGGTTCTTCCGTCAGCGAAACCAACTCCGACGCACGACTCTTCGCCGTTTGACTCTCGCGGCGACGGCGCTTACGCTGTCACTTCAGCGCAAAATGAGGGGGATACGGATGGCGAATCTGGCATTGGTCTATGGGATGCGGCTTTTTCCGGCGACGGATCTTGACTCGGTCGGCGAGGCCACCGTGCAACTTAAAAACGGCCGCACGGGCCGCATCACGCTGCACTTGATCGAGGGCAGCAAAGAGGAAATCGAGAAAACGCTCAAGCAATCGCTCGACGCTTTTTTCGATTTGTATCCGGAGATTTAATCGCGCCGGGAATGCGCCGGCAATGTCACGCGAAGAGCGTTAGGTGAGGATCACCGTCTGGCCCGTCAAATCGAAGCGCTTGCGGCAACGAATATTCCGGCACGCGGCCATGTCATCGACGCGAACCATGTACGAACGAGCCTTCGCGAAATGCGCGCGATCTTCTTCGTTTGACCCGCGCGGCAACTCCGTCTTCTTCGTGCGGACTTTCCAGCGGATCGGGTATGTATTCTCCTGGCGGCAATGCGGGCACGTCAGAGGGATCTGCTTCGTCTCATCCTTCTCGTCGTAAAATCTTCGGTCGTCCATGGGTTCCTGCTTTCCGGCTACGTTTTTTCGCGCGTCGTTGCGGGCGTGCTCACGGGCGGCGTCGCGCCAATCGCATCGAGCGTCACGAAACGAAGGCCCGCGTCTTTCCACCTCGGCAGCCAGTGCTTGAGCGCCGCGATCGTGTGGCGGCGGTCGCCTTCGAGCACGCGATGATCACCGTCGTGCAATAGCACGATATCGCCACCCGCGACGCGCCGCAAGCGGCGAATCACGGGCTCGGCAGGCTGCGGCTTCCAATCCCACGCCCATTTCGACCACATCGCCACACCCGAATAACCCAGTGCGCGCACGACGCCATCAAGCTGCGGCCCGCGAAAGCCAAATGGCGGCCGCATCCAGCGCACTTCGCATGAAGCGGCTTGCGTAATTGCGTCGCGGCAGCGTTCCAGCTCCTCTCGCAGTTTTGCGCGCGAAAGAAAAATCAGGCTTGGATGCGTCTCGGTATGATTGCCAATCGCATGGCCGCGCGCTGCAATTTCCCGCGCGAGCGCCGGAAGCGCGCGGACGTGGCGTCCAATCAGAAAAAATGTGGCGCGCGCATCGTGCGCATCCAGCAAATCGAGCAGCGCGCGGGTCGCCGCCGGGTTTGGGCCATCGTCGAAGGTAAGCGCGAGCGCCGACGAATCGCCCGTCGCGCGCATCGTGTGTCCAAAAAGCTGCGACCGTGGATACGCTGCGCCCCACGCGCCAATCGCCGCGCCGCCGAATGCCACCGCGCCCGCTGCCGTCCATGGATTCACGCACGCATTTTCTCACGCAAGTCGCGGCGCACGCGCAACTTTTCCGTACGCGACGCTGCCGCGGGACATCCCTGAGCTGTTCATCTCTGATACGATACCGACGAAATGTGGCGACGCGGACCTGTGAAAAATTCGAAACTCCCGCAATGGGTGCGCTGGGCCAGTCTGATCTGGCTCGCGGTGTGGATTCCCGCGTACTGGCGTTACTGGGGCGCGCAGAATTTCGTTCACCTGTGCGACGTCGCCGTGATTCTCACCTGCGCGGGCCTGTGGTGGAGCAATTCCCTGCTGCTTTCGAGTCAGGCCGTCTCGTCGATTGTCGTCGATCTTCTCTGGGATCTCGACGCCGCGTGGCGATTCTTTTTTGGTCACAATCTCATCGGTGGCACGGAGTACATGTGGGACGCGCACTACCCGCTGTGGGTGCGGCTGCTGTCGCTATTTCACATCATGTGGCCGATTCTGCTGCTATGGTCGCTGGCGCGCGTGGGCTACGACCGCCGCGGCTGGCTCCTGCAAACTGCAATTGCGACCGACGCCATTGTCGTGGCGCGTTCGACCGCTCCCGCGCTCAACATCAATTACGCATTTCGCGACCCGATTTTTCATCGCGCCTGGGGGCCGGCGGCCGCGCATCTCGCGTTGATATGGATCGTCCTGGTGATTGTGATTTATCTGCCGACGCACTTCATTCTAGCGAAGCTGTTTCGCGCGCCGGAAAGCCCTCCGCGTTAGCGGGTGGAAAGGCGCGCGGAACTATTCGTCGTCTTCTTTGCGAATCGAGCGAAGGTCGATTCCCAGATGCTGACATTTTTTATACAGATGACTGCGTTCGAGGCCCAGGGCCTTCGCCGTATTGGTCATGTGATTGTGGTGCCGCTTGAGTTCGCTGAGAATTGTTTCGCGCTCGAACGCTTCCACGCGCTCGGCCATTCCTCCCCCGGTTACGGTTTCCGAAGTCGCGCCAGTGGCGTCCGCGTGCGGCAGCGCCACGCGCACAGTCGCAGCATCCACTTCATCTCCGGCGGCGAGCAGCAGCACGCGCTCGACAACGTTGCGCAGTTCGCGGACATTCCCCGGCCACGAATAGCGTGACAGTTCCGCAACGGCCTCCGCCGAAAACTTTTTCGCTTTCCAGCCGTTCTGCTCGGCCACTTGCCGCGCGAAATGTTCCGCAAGCACGGGAATATCTTCCAGCCGTTCGCGCAGCGGCGGCAACACAACGGGGAAAACAAAAATCCGGTGATACAGGTCCTGCCGAAACGTGTTGCGACGAACTTGCTCTTCAAGATTGCGGTGCGTCGCAACCACCACGCGAACGTTGACCGGAATTGGCTTGTCGCCGCCGACGCGCTCGATTTCGCCTTCTTCGAGAACACGCAGGAGTTTCGCCTGCATCGCCAGCGGCATGTCGCCGATTTCGTCGAGAAAAAGCGTCCCGCGATGCGCTTGCTCGAATTTGCCCGTGTGCCGCGACGCGGCTCCCGTGAACGCTCCGCGTTCGTGACCGAATAGCTCCGATTCCATCAGCTCCGCCGGAACCGCCGCGCAATTCAGCGTGATGAACGGGCCGGTTTTGCGCGGACTTTTTTCGTGCAGCGTGCGCGCCACCAGTTCTTTGCCCGTGCCCGTCTCTCCGCGAATGCACACGCGCGTTTCGCTTGCTGCCACGCGCTCGACCTCGGTCATCAGCGCCTTCATCGCGGCGCTCGCCCAAACCAACTGATGGCGGCCAACGCGCCGGCGCAAATCGCGGTTTTCTTCTTCCAGGCGCGCCAACTTCAATGCGTTTTCAATCGTAAGCAGCAGTTTTTCCGTGGAGATTGGCTTCTCAAGAAAATCCGCGGCGCCCAGCCGCGTGGCGCGCACGGCCATTTCAATCGTCGCTTGGCCCGACATCATCACGACCGGCGAAGCAACGCCGGAGTTTTTCATTTCTTCGAGGAGCGCGATGCCGTCCTTGCCGGGCATCACGACATCGGAAAGAATCAAATCGAAATGGCCGTCGCGAGCGAGCTCAAGCGCGCGCGCCGCGTTGTCGCAAACAGTCGCTTCATGGCCCGACAATCGAAATGCGCGAGAGAGCGAAGCAAGCGTGTTCGCATCGTCGTCAATGATCAGGATGTGCGCTTTGGCGGGCACGCGAATCACACCTCCTCTTCCGGCGCGGCTTTCGCGGGCGTGACGAAATCGGCAAGCGGCTGTGCATCGGGCGGTCGCTCGGGAAGATCGATACGAAACGTCGTGCCCCTCTCTGGCTCGCTGGTCACGGAAATTCGCCCTCCATGGTCGCTCACAACCGACTGCACAATCGCAAGCCCCAATCCCGTGCCGTGCTGCTTCGTTGTGTAATACGGCGTGAAAAGTCTCTCGCATTCTTCGGCGGTCAATCCCGCGCCGGTATCCGAAATTTCCAGGCGCGCGCCTCCGTCATGCGACACCGTGCGGAGTATCAGCTTTCCGCCGCCGGGCATCGCATCAATTGCGTTGAGAACCAGATTCCCGAGCGCGCGGTGCAGCAGCGCGCTGTCGGCTTGAATCACCGGAAGTTTTTCGTCGAGATGTAATTCCGTCGTAATCTCAGGCTCGCCGGGCGCCACAAAGCGCGGCTCGAAAAGGCGCGCGACGCCGCGAACCAGTTCGTTCACGTCAACCGGATGCAACTCCGGGCGCGGCATCTTCGCAAAATCGCTGAAGCGGCCAACAATCGTTTTCAAGTTCTGAATTTCCGCGAGCAACGCTTCCGTCGATTCGCGAAAAATCTCATCGAAGTCAAGTGCGTTTTGTTCGCGGGCGCGGCGAAGATTTTCAACCGTGATTTGCAGCGGAAAAAGCGGATTCTTCAACTCATGCGCGAGGCGGCGCGCAAGCTCGCGCCACGCCGCCACGCGTTCGGTTTGCACCAGACGTTCGCGCTGCTCGGCGAGCTGCCCCGTCATTTGATTAAACGCGCCAGCGAGCGCGCCCATCTCGTCGTGCGAATGAATCTCGACTCGCGCGTCCCAATTCCCCGCGGCGACTTCCTTCGCGCCCGCGACGAGCTTTCCCACCGGCCGCGTGACGCGCACGGCAGCCCACCAGCTAAGCAAAATTCCCAGGGCGAGCGCGACCCCGCCGACAATCAGCGCCAGACGGTGGATTCCGCGCTCCAGCAGCACCAAATTATGGCGCGAGCTGCCGACAAATAAGACGCCGAGAAGATCTCTGTCCGGACCAAGCAGCGGAAGCAAATGAAACACTTCATCGCTCGCCGCGTCGCGCGTCCAATGAATCGTGGTTGTGATTTCGCGCGGCTGCTGAAGTTCGCTAGCGACCAGCGGCGCGAAACGATCCGCCTGCGCCACCGGCCCGTTCACGCCAGCCAAATCCCGCGGCGAAAACTTCGCATCGAGATTCACGTAAAGCAAAGCGCGCATTCCCGCTGGCAAACTAAGAGACGCCAGAAAAGATTTCCCCAGCCGCTCGCCGCCCGCGGTGTACAGATTCGAGTTGCCGACGGGAAGCACGGAAACTGCAATCAGGCCGAGCGCCGGCCCATCCGGCGTTTCCATTTTTCTCAGAAACGCGCCGCGCGCGGGCCAATCGGTCTTCGCGAGCAGCCAATCTTCCTTATAACCGAATCGCGCGGGCCATTGCTTCGACGAAATAATGCTGCCGTCGTTTCCGGCAAATTCGAGAAAGTCGAAATGATGATCCGACGCAACGCTCGTGGCGTCGTGTCCGTACACCGACGGGTCGATATTGCGCGCGCTCAAATGAATCGCCATGTTCAGCGTGGCCTCGGAGTTTGAAATGTCCCGCACGCCGCTGACAATTACCCTGCCCTGATTCGCAAATTCGCGCTGGAACTGCGAAACGATGGCATTTGTGTGCGATGCATCGAGCTGTTCGAACGCGCGCCGCGTGAAAACGGTGACGCCGGCGCCGACGACCGCCACCGCCGCAATAACGACGAGCGGGAACAGCAGAAACATTTTCAGACGGAAGCTCATGGCGATGCTCCGTCGAGCCAGACATCCGTGAGCCGCCATGCGCCCCAGCGCGCGGGCATCCAATCGCGGACGCGTGCACTCAAGCCCACCACTTCGGGGACGTGTACGAGCGGAATGATTTCGTATGTGTCCACCACGGCGCGCTCGCGCAGATACAATTCCCCCGGATTCGCGGGGGCGTCGAACGGCGCGGCCAGCGAACCGTCCAGATCCGCGAGCGGCGCGAGGGTTTGCAGAAGATCTTGAAGCGCCACGCCCGGCGCGGGCGACGCCATGGGAAGCCGAAGAATTCGCGCGTCGTACTCGCCAGCATTCGCGGCGCCGCTTGCGGATCTATTTGTGGAGCTCCCAATGATGGGCCGCGCGAAAATTGAAATTCCCGCGGCTTGGGCGTTCACGACGATGCGTTCGGCGATCATGCGCTCCATCGGGTCGGCGGAATCATAGCCCAGCTTCAGCGCGGTCGCGGGAGAAACCTGCGAAGCAAGCTGTCTTGCCGTTGCCGTGTCGGCCGCCGTTGAAAACAAGGACTCGTAGCCGGAAGACCATTGCGGCAACAATGCGTCGGCGGCCTCGCCCTCTTTCTGGAGCACAAAATCCACCAGCGAGGAGCGGTCAATCGCCAGGGAAAGTGCCTGTCGGAGGCGAATATCTTTTGCCCGCGCGCTCGAAGGCGCAAAAACCAGCGCGAGCAACTCGTCAGGATCGGACGCGGAAATTTTCACGCCTCGCGAAGCATCAATGTGCGCGCGATCGGGCGCCACGTCGGCAATGTCGGTTTTGCCGAGGTCGAGATCGATCATGCGTTCGCGCACGGTTCTCCCCATTTGGACGTCGATGGTATCGGCAAACGGCCGTCCGTCCCAGTAATCGTCATTCGCGGCGAACACTGCGTGACGGCGCGCCTCCCACGACACGAGGCGAAATGGGCCAGTGCCAACAATGTCTCCGTTGGACTCGCGAAGCACAATCGAATTTCGCGTTTCCGCAAGAACGTAAAGCAAGTCCGGCAAAGGCGAATCGGATTCTACGATGACGGAATCGTTCGCAGCGCTCACGCGCCAGGACGGGTTTACCGCTTGCAGCGAAGCGACAGCCGCATCCGGCGTGAGTGGCGTGGCATTCCAGAATTTGACGTTGGGACGAAGATGAAATTTCCAGCGCGTGAATTTGTCGTTGTGCCGCCAGGAAATTGCCAACGAAGGCTGGGGGCGCCCGAACTGATCCAGCGTAACCAGTCGATCCGCGATTAATTTGAGCAGGCGGTTTTGCGCGATTTGATCAGCGACAGTTGCCTGCTTCCGCGCTGGATCAAGCGATGTGACGCGTCCCTGCAAATCAATGTTCAGCGTCCCGCCATGGCGCGGCCGCCGCGCGCCGGAGGCTGCCATCGCGAAAACGATCAGCGCCGCGGAAAAGCTAGCGGCCGCAAGATAGCGTGAGGCTATACGCTTCATACATTCCTGTTTTCAAATTTCGCGCTACAGCAATCGCTGCACTCGAATCGCCCGCGGACCACAGCGCCGTCACCGGGCCGGAAAAATTCACCGCGCTGCTGACCGCGACCGGCTGGCGATCGGGAAACTCGAAAGCCTGAATCGTGTCGGGAACAGTCCAGTCGCCAGCGCCCGTGACGAGCAATTGCCAGCCGTGTCCGCAGTTCGTCGCCATGCCGGCGATGTCGCTGCCCCAATTCGTGAACCATTCCATTTTTTTCGCTTCGGGATCGAACAACACCGCTCTGCCATCGAGCAGCGTGCTGAACGCGTAGATAGAGCCGCTCCGCGCGCCGAGCGTGGCAAACGAATAAAATCCGGCCGGGATATTCGCGGACGCCTGTGCTTCGCCCTGACTGTTATCGGCACTCGGTGGAGAAATAAAGAAATTGCGGTTCGGCATAATGTTACCGCGCCCTCGAAGAGGCCCGTGCCCAAACAAAGTCCACGGCTCGCTTCCCGGCTTGCAGGTCACTGTCACGGAATCGGCAAGCGCCACTTCGCAAATCGTGCCCGGCAAATCCGCCACGCCGCCTTCTTGTCCCACGTTGAGGCGACCGCGAATATCGCGAGGCCAGGGACGGTCGTGCTCGATGGGAGCTTGAGCTTGAATTTGCCAGGTGCCATTGATTTGCGAGAACAGAGCCACACGCTCCGGCTGAAGAACGACAAGCCGTTGCGCCGCGGTACCCGATGCCGGCAGAATTTCCGCGTCAAGAACGGGATCGGGAAGGCTCAGCAAAAATTGTTTATTCAGGGTGATCGCGGCGGACACAGCGGGAGCAGCTGGCACCGCTGATTTAGGAACCGAGACAAACACGACGCTGTGAGCCGAACCCGTGACAATGTCCGCAATCCATAGAAAATCTTGAAAACTCTCCGACAAGGAAATTCTGACACTTGTGACCGCCGGCGGATTTTGCGCCGCGATTGCGAAGCCCGGTCCGCCGTTTTTTCCCCATTCATCCGCAAAGCCCTTCAAAGCCTGCTCGAATTCAAAGGAAGTCGCGGATGAATTATTTGTCGCGGGCGCATCGAGCCAAACTTTCGGCAGAGCGACGGCTCCGATCGAGGTCGCGACTTCGCGCGCAAGTTCACGAGCAGCTGCGGTCAAGGGCTGACCCTCCTGTGACGGAGCAGACGCTTGGGCCGCTGTTTGTAGCGATGACGGGGGGCTTGAACGCGGCGAGGACGGCGGCGGGGATTGCGAAGCGGACTGTGATGCGGTTTGCGCGGACGATTGCGGCGTGGCAAAAACAGGGGGTGAAAATACGAAGAGTAGAAGAATCGCAGAAATTCGGCGGATTTTCCGCATCGAGTCGCGCCACAAACGCGTGACGCGGCGCAATCATAGCACAGCTCGTTTTCGCGGCAGAGCGCTCGCGCTGGCGATGTGTCCTTCCGAGCGATATGCCAGCACCGAAAAACCGCTGGCGGGCGGCTTGGCTGCGGCGGCAGCCAAACCACCCACAGGGGGTTTTGCCAGCAGTTACCCGACTGCACCAGCCGTTAAGCCGGCCGGGAACTTTCATGGGCGCCCATTGGATGGAACGCCTCCTCCTCCGGGCGCGTCGCTATTTCTAGTTGACGACGCGGCATCCGCGGCCCCGGGCGGCATATCCAGCACGCCATTGGTGAAAAAGAATTTGCCGTCCGAGGGCACCAGCATGATGCGAACCTTGTCGGATAATTTCTCCGCCACGATTTTCTGAATCAGCAGCGGATTGCCACGCAGCGCGACGGCCTCGAGCTGCATGCGCTGCGCCTCCGCCGCGCCCGTGATGCGAATGCGATTTGCGTCAGCCGCGGCCAGGAGCTGCTGGCGCTGTTGTTCGGCGTGGCTGTCGATCACTTTCGCTTGCGCGTCGGCTTCCGCGTTTTCGATGGTCGCCTCTTTGCGCGCTTTCGCTTCCAGGCGCGCCTGCTCGATTTGCTTTTGTTTGAGCGGCAGCGTGTACCGCATCGCGTCGGATTCCGCCTTCGCGGCAATCACGCGCGCCTGCGCGCTGGCCTCGGCCTGTTTCACCTGGCGAATTTTGTTTTCGTCGGCCTGATACTCCGCGATTTTCACGCGCTTCTGCTCGATCTCCTGCTCGAAGTTCATCTGCTCGCTCTGCTGCTCCTTCAGCAGAATGTTTTCAAGGCCCTGCGCATATTCCGGCGGCAGCACAATGCGCCGAACGAGCACTTCCTTCACGACAATGGCGTCTTGCGCCAGGCGCGCGGTGATAAGACCCGCGACGCGGCGGCGAAATTCATCGCGCTTGACGGAAAAAACGTCGCGCACCACGTAATCCGGCGCGACTTCGCGAAACGCGCTTTCGACAACGGGCGCCACGATTTCTTCGCCGATGGGCTGCGGCAGGTTGGCTTCCACGTAGTCGAGGCGGCTGGCGTCGAGCCGATACCGGACCAGAACGGACAAGCCCAGCGGCAAGCCTTCGCGCGCTTCGACTTTCAGCACGGTCTCGTGCGGTTTCGCACCCTCTTGCGCCGCAGTGGCGAAAACTTGCTCGCGAATGTCGTAGACCGAAACGCGCTCGACGAGCGGCATAACGAGATGTATACCGGAGTAGAGCGTCCCGGGCCGAATGCCGGAAATTTGGCTGACGCGCACCCCCGCGGAACCGTCGGGGATCACGACCATGCTTAACGCGATAAGGAGCGCGACTACTGACGCCGCCCCGATTTTCCCCGCATCGTGCCACCGAATGGCGCGAAACGGACGCGGCTTTCCCGGCGCGCTTTCTTCCGGCGGCATCTTTGAAAAAATGCGGCGCACCAGCCGATCGATCTCATAGAAGTAGACCAGGTCGTAAATCAAAATCGCGGCGGCAACGATCAGCAAGCTGATTCCCGCCGCGATGAGCAAATGTCGTAAGAAAATCATTTTTGTTTTCCTTTTTCACCTTTCAGTGTTTCTGTCCAAGAGCAAAGCTTCGGGTCAATTTTGGCTGGCCGGCGACGCCAGACAACTGTTGCCGTGAATTCGCCCGGTGCGCGGGCATCAGAGCCATCACGCCGCGCAAGCACATCCATTCCAGAGCAAATGCAATCGCGACAGATCCCGCGACCGTGGTTGCCAGAACTGTTCCCGCGATTGCCGTGCTCATTTTGTTTTCTCCTTCAATTGCCCTTTGCGCTCGGCTTCATGCCCCACATAAGCATCAGCGAACCCTCGCATCCGCCGGAACGGCCGTCTGTGCCGAAACACGCGGCTGCGGCCCCGTTGCGGACGCAACGAGCACCCTCACCACACCCGTGCCGAAAAGTTGTGCTGTTTCTCCGTCGCGTGTGGCGTGGAGTTCCACGGCGTCGCCGACACGCACATGCGCAAACAAAATTTTCACATCGCGATTGCGCAGGCGAATGCAGCCGTGGGACACGCGCCGGCCAATCAGCCGCGGCTCGTTTGTGCCGTGAATGCCGTATCCTTTAATGCTCAGGCCGATCCACCGCGGGCCGACAGGATTGCCGGGGCCTGCGGCAATCACTTCGCCGGGGTGGTAGTAAACGGGATTCGTCACGCGGTTGATCACGCGGAATTCGCCCGCAGGGCTGGGGCTTCCGGGCGCTCCGACGGAAACGCGAAATGTCAGCGCCACGCGGCCATTCTCGACGATAGCGATTCTGCGATCCGGAATGCTAACGACTATCCGGCGTTCGGTGCCGGCTGTCGGCGGAGTCGCGTTGTCGCAGCGCTCGACGGCGCGTTGCCGGGCCGCTGCGCTTGCCGCGAAAACCATAACCAGCAGGAATGATGCGGCGAGCCTGTACTTCTCGAAACCGAAAGCACGTTCCGCCTGCCGGCCGCCCTTTGCGTTTTGCATCCGCCGCATCGCTGCCTCCCGTTGAAAACGTTGTCTAATCATTGTGTGACTGCATTCGGAGGGACATATGGCACGGCGGGTTCCATCGACGAACCGTTGCAACAAAACAAGATACGCATCTTCACCGCCGCTAGCCGCGTGGGCGGCAGGACACAGCGTGAAAGAGCCAACGCAATTTCACTGTCTTGGCTATAATCGAACCGAGGGTTTCAATGGCCGTGCAACCGTCATCGGGAATTCGGGTGGGACGCGTCTTCGGCATTCCGATTTATGTTCACGCGAGCTGGTTCATCATTTTCGCCCTGCTTACTTTTTCCCTTGCGACGCAAATTTTGCCCCAACAAGCCGGCTGGAACCCCGCGCAATACTGGATTCTGGGAGTCGTGGTCAGCTTCCTATTCTTTGGCTCCGTTGTATTCCACGAGCTTAGTCACAGCTTGATTGCCATGCGTTACAAAATTCCCGTGGTCAAAATCACGCTCTTCATTTTCGGAGGGCTGGCCAGCATTTCCCGCGATCCGGAAAACGCCATGCAGGAATTCAACATCGCCATCGCCGGGCCGATTGCGAGTTTCGTTCTCGCGGCGGCGTTTCTGGGCGTTTACGCAATCGTTCCCGGGGGCGTCGTACAGACGGCAGCGGCGTATTTAAGCGAGATAAACGCCTTGCTCGGCGCATTCAATCTGATTCCCGGTTTCCCCATGGACGGCGGACGAGTTTTGCGCGCGGTCGTCTGGGGGATCACGAAAAATTTCGACAAGGCGAGCCAGATCGCTTCGCGCAGCGGCCAGATCATTGCGTACATGATGATCATGCTGGGAATCTGGGCCATCATGGAACGCGACAGCACGGTGTCGACATTTCTGGGCGGCTGGGTCGGTGGACTGTGGATCGCATTCATTGGCTGGTACCTGCTCTCGGCGGCGCAAGAATCGTACACGCAGGTTGCCGTTCGCAACACGCTTGCCGGATTGCGCGCCGCGGACATCATGTCGCCCGACGTTCCCTCTGTCGCGCGCGATATTTCTCTCGAGGATTACGTTCAGGAAGTGCTGCGCACCGGGCGACGGTGCCACGTGGTGACAGGGAACGGAATGGCCGTCGGGTTGGTGACGCTCCATCAGGTGCAGCATTTTCCCCGCGACGAATGGGCCAACACTTCCATCCAGGCGGCGATGGTCCCGCAGAACGCCATTCATTGGGTGTTGCCGAACGAACCCATAACGGGAGTGCTCGAGCGAATGCAGCGCGAGGACGTCAATCAGATGCCCGTGCTGCAGGAAGGGCACATCATCGGGATGATCGCGCGCGATTCGATTTTGCGCGTGATTCAGACGCGATTGCAGGCGGGCCGCTTCGCCGAGAAGTAATTCACGCCCCTAAGGGTAAAAGCGGCCGCTAGAGTCCCGAGTCGGAAGTTCGTTGCATGGTTTTTAGAGGGTCGGGGAACCTTAGAGTCTGTGTGCCAACTTCAGTTTTTGTCAGGGCACGACTTTAGTCGTGCCGTAAACGCCTCGAAAGCAGTGCGGCTTCAGCCGCTGAGGTCTGTCGTTATGACTTGCCATACAGACTCTTTAGCTCCGACAATAAGCTTTTGTAAATCAAGGGGTTTTAACCCCTGAGGGTCGCCAGGACATTCGACGAGTTTCCAACTCGCCACACTAGATTGAGCCCGCGCCAATGCGGATATTGCTGGTCGAAGACGAACGGAAAGTAGCGAGCTTCGTGGCGCGCGCTCTGCGCGAGAACGCCTACGCCGTCGATGCCGCCGCCACTGGCGAAGACGGCCTGCGATTGGCATTGGAAAACCCCTACGACGCGATTCTGCTCGACGTGCGTCTCCCCGGAATGAGCGGCATCGAACTGTGCCGCAAACTGCGTCAGGAGGAAGTCCAATCCCCAATACTGATGCTGACGGCGCGGGGCCTGGTCGAGCAGCGCGTGGAAGGACTCGACGCGGGCGCGGATGATTACCTGACGAAGCCCTTTGCGCTCGCGGAATTGCAGGCGCGCGTGCGCGCACTCGTGCGCCGCGGATTCCGGCGCGGCGAAGCCAAATTACGCTGCGCCGATCTCGAACTCGATCGCCACCGCCGCAGCGTGACGCGCGGAACCGCCCGAGTGCCCCTCACCTCCAAGGAATTTGCGCTGCTCGAACTCCTGCTTTTGCGCTCCCCGGACTCCGTGACGCGCACCGAAATCATTGAGCACGTATGGGACAGCCATTTCGACAGCGACACGAATCTGGTCGAGGTGTATATCAACCGTCTGCGTCAGAAAATCGATCATGGGCGCGGCATGAAATTGGTGCACACGCTGCGCGGCGTGGGTTACCGTCTGGGAGCCGCTGAATGAAGCGCGCGCTTTCGCTTCGCGTGCGCATGATGCTCCTGTTCTGCATCGTCGTGGGAGTGCTGCTCGCCGGATCGTACGTCGCGTTCTATTTGGCCTTGCGAAGCGTCGTCCACAGCCAGTTCGACCATCGCCTGATGGAAGCGGCGGCCCCGGTAGCCGCCGATTTGGCGACCGATACAGACGACGAGGACATCGCCGCCCTCGACATTCCCGGCGAATACTTTGAAACCCTCGACGCCGCTGGCCAGCCGGTTGCTTTCTCCAGGAATCTCGCCCGGCACGCGATTTCCTTCCCTGCGGCCACGCAAAATCCACAAACCATCCGCGATCCGAAATTGGGGCGTCTGCGCCTGAGTGCGACCACGATTCACCGCGCCACCGGAGACGAAACCATGATCCTCGCCATGCCCACGCGGGACATCGGCGAGACGCTCGAGCGCTTCCGCGCTTTGCTTTTCATCCTTTTTCCGTGCAGCTTGCTGATTATGGGAGGCGTCGCCGCGTGGTACGTGGGCCGCAGCTTGGAACCCATCGCGACGCTCACGCGGCAGACTTCGCAAATGGCCGAGCGCGTCAAAATCGCCCCGCCTGGCGCCCTGCCGCCGCGAACGCCGCGAGATGCTCTGCCCCTCGCGTCCACCGGACGCGATGACGAGCTGGGCCGGCTGGCCAATGCTTTCAACAGCTTATTCGCGGGCATGGAAAGCGCGCTTGTTCAACTCCGTCAATTCGTGTCCGATGCATCGCACGAGCTGCGCACGCCTCTCAGTATTTTGCAGGGCGAAACCGAGCTGCTGCTCCAGGAACCGCGCGAGCCGCGCGAATATCAGCGCGCGCTCGAAGTCATCGACAGCGAGCTGAAGAAACTCAGCCGCATTGTCGAGGGACTTTTCACCCTCGCCATGGCCGACGCAGGACAATTGCGCTTGCAGCGCGAGCCGCTCTACTTAAATGAAGTCCTCGAAGAAGTCTGCGCCCTGGTGACGCCGCGCGCGCGCGCCAAGCACATTGCCATCGAACGCGAGCTCGGGCGCGAAGTTTCCTACGTGGGTGATGAAATTTTTCTCCGCAATTTGTTTTTGATTTTCCTGGACAACGCGCTGAAGTATTCTGGGCAGGAGACCACGGTTCGCGTCGGGATGGCGGCGGGAAATGGTACCGTGAGCGTGCGGTTCGAGGATCAGGGCGCGGGAATTCCCGCCGAGCATTTGCCCCATATCTTCGAGCGTTTTTACCGTGTCCCGCAGACGGACGCGACCGAAGCCCAGAGCGGCGGCCTCGGCCTCGCGATTGCCCAAGCCATCGTCCAGGCGCAGGGCGGGAAGATTGAATGCGTCAGCCAGCCGGGCGCCGGTTCCACGTTCACGCTTTCGTTTCCACGAAACGAAAGTGCCGGGGCGGAAAGCTAAATAAAAATTAATGTACCGTTCAGGTTCCGAAACTGCGAGGCATAATAAACTGGAACGCGTTAAAGGGCTGGTTTTTCGTCTGTCTGGTTCCAGTAGCGTTTTGCCGTGGCGGCTGGGCGTGGCGACGGGAGGTAAATTTACGGTGAAGCATATTGGAATCCTGGCGTTGATTTGTGCCGCGGCGCTGGCAGCCTCGGCGCAGCAGCCGCCCGCGCAGCAACCGCCACCGCAAAAATTGACCCTCGCGCAGGCTTTGGACATGGCCGAGCGCCAGAATCTCGACCTCATCGCGGCGCGCGCCCAGCGCGCCGTCTCGGCCGCGGGCGTAAAAATCGCGGGCCAGCGGCTGAATCCCACGGCCAATTTCACCGCCTTGCGCGACGATCCCCACGAAGGCTGGTGGTTCGACGTTCCTTTGGAATTGGGTCCCAAGCGCAAACGGCGCATCCAATTGGCGCGTGCGCAGGGCGTTCTGACCGACGACAACGTCGAGGCTCTCGAGCGTCTCACGCGACAGAGCGTCCGCGACGCTTTTTTCGGCCTGTCGCTCGCGCGCAATCTCACGGCGGAGAAAAGCGACGCCGTCACGCTGGCCCAGCGGCTTCACGACATCGCCGAGCAGCGCTACAAAGCCGGTGATGTCCCCCAACTCGAGGTATTTCAGGCCGACCTTGTTGCTTCGCAGGCGCAAGCGGATTATCAAGTCGCCCAGCAGGATGAAAAGGTCGCCCTCAGCGTCCTCAATTCCTTGCTCGACGAGCCTCCCGCGACAAATTGGGATTTGGTTACGCCGCTTGATGAATTGCCCGCGGAGCCATCCCTGAACAATTTGCTGACCCGCGCCGCAAATTCGAACTATGATCTGCAGAAGATCAAGCAGCAGGAGAAGATCGAGGAGAGTCAGCGCGCGCTATATGAAGCCGACCGCATTCCGAATCTCGTCCTGTCTCTCGGCGTGGATTACAATTCGCCGCACAACTTTCGCTACGGCCCGCGCAGCCAGGTCAGCATGGAAGTCCCCCTTTTCATGCGCTATCAGGGCGAAATCGCGCAGTCGAGCGCAACGTTGACGGCGCTCCAGGACCAGGCCGCCGCAACCCGTCGCGCCGTCGACGGTCGCGTCGAATCCGCCTTTCTCCAGCTTGATTCGCGCGAGGAACAGGCCCGGCTCTACGGAAAATCGCTGGTGCCCGCGGCCCAGAAGCTCGAGAGCCTGGCGGAGGATAGTTACCGCGCCGGCCAGGCCGATATTCTTGCCGTGCTCAGCGCGCAGCAAAATGTCCAGCAGGTAAAGCAGAAATATTTGCAGAGCCTGTACGCGGTTCACCAGGCATTTGCATTATTGGAAGAAACCGTCGGGGTGCCCCTCGACTGAGCACGAGCTAATCAGCAGAGAAATGAGCGGAAAGATAATGCGAAGAAAATCGCCGTGGATGTCAATCGGGCTGAGCGTGGCGCTGGCCATCGCGCCCGTGATGTTCGTTTCGGGATGTTCGGGCGGCGCCGCCGACAAGCCCGCAAGCCCCCAAATGACCGCGGAAGTGACCGTCACTAAAGTCACGCGTGCGGACATTCGGCTCACCGCGCCAGTCAGCGGCAACGTCGTAGCCCTGCCGAACAAGGACGTCAAAGTAAGTTCGCTCGTCGCCGGACGAATTACTTCCTTGAATGTCGCCGAGGGCGACCGCGTGCGCGCCGGCGAAGTGCTCGCCACGATTGATGCTCGCGCCTATCAGGACCAATTGCGAAAGGCCCAGGCGGCGTTGGCGCAGGCCCAGGCGACTGTGCAGAACGCGCAGCAAAATGTCACTCGATATGAGACGCTTTTCAAGCGGGGCATCGTCGCGGGCAAGACCCTCGAGGACGCAAAAACATCTCTCAGCGTCGCCCAGGGAGCCGAGCGTCAGGCTGCGGCCGGCCAACAGGCGTCCGCTCGCCAACTCCAACAGACAAGAATCCGCTCCCCCCTCACCGGCGTGGTGGCAAAACGATTCGCGAGCATCGGCGAGCAGGTCGACGGCACCGCGACGCAACCAATTGTGGAAGTCGCGAACATCGCCCAAGTGGAACTGTCAGGCAATCTGCCCGCCTCTTATCTTGCGAAAATACATCTCGGCGAAATGCTGCCGATCACAAGCGACGCATTGCCCGGCGACACGTTCGAGGGGCGAATCGTCGCTATTTCCCCGTCCGTGGATCCCGCCACAAATGTTGGCAGCATTCGCATTCGGATTGCCAATCCCAAGGGCACCCTCAAGCTCGGCATGTATCTGAACGCCCAGGTACCCGTGGAAACGCGCGCCAATGCGCTGACCGTTCCGCCCCAAGCGATCTATCACGATGCCGCCGGCCACACGCGCGTCTATGAAGTGTCGGGCGACACCGCGAAAGCAGTTAACGTCAAGCTGGGAATCGACACCAAGGATCGCGTCCAGATTCTTTCCGGCGTCACCGCTGGCGAAACCATCGTCCTGGACGGCGGATACGGCCTCGGCGAAACCACGAAGATCAAAATCAAATCATGAACATCGTTCGAGCCTGCAGGCGAAATCGCTACGCGGTATATCTGCTGACGGCCTTTCTAACCGTCGCGGGAGCCTATTCTTTCTTCGTCCTTCCCAGCAATATCTATCCCAGTCTCGATTTCCCTCGCATCATGATTCTGGTGCACTCCGGCGATCTTTCAACGCGCACCATGCTGCTGATGGTCACGCGACCGATCGAGGAATCCGTGAGCACGGTGCAGGGCGTGAACCGTGTTCGTTCCAAAACAATTCGTGGCGCCGCTGAAATCGGAATCCTGTTTAATCCCGGCACGGACATGAAGTACGCGCTCCAATTGGTTCAGGCGCGCGTCAGCGCCGTGCGCGGCGCGCTACCGGCGGCGACTCTGGTATCCGTGGAATGGGAGTCGCCCACCGTCTACCCCGTGCTCAGCCTCATTTTGAACGGCAACGTCCCGGACGCGGACCTTTACGATTACGCCTACTACGATTTGCGCCCGCTTATCACGCGCGTTCAGGGCGTGGGGCAAGTGGAAGTCCAGGCAACAGACACGCGCGAAATCTCCGTCGTGGCCGACCCGCAAAAATTGCTATCGCACCGCCTTACGCTCGACGACATTGCCAACGAACTAGCAGCCACCAATCAGGTAGCCGCTGTCGGCCGCCTTCCCAAGGACTACTCCCAATACCAAATCCTCACCGACGATCAATTCCACACCTTGACCGACATCCGAAACGCTGTCGTCGCCATTCAGGACCAGGCGCCTGTGCGCCTCGGCGATATCGCCACGGTCAAGACCGGCGTCGCGGATCCCACAATGCTGGTCACCGGAAACGGCAAGCCCGCGGCCCTGATTAACATTTCCAGGCAAATTGGCGGCGACATTCTGAAAATCAGCAACCAGATCAAAGCCATGATGCAAAATCTTGGCTCCGCCATCCCCAAAACCCTGCACATCTCCGTCGATTACGATCTGGCCGAATTCGTTTCCGAGTCGATCAAAAACGTGCGCGACGCCATCCTCATCGGCGCGTTTCTGGCGGTCCTGATCCTTTTCGCCTTTCTGCGCGACGTTCGCACCACCCTCGTCGCCGCCACGTCCTTGCCGCTTTCCGTCATCGGCACGTTCTTCTTCGTCCGCGTATTCCACGGCACGCTGAATCTGATGTCCCTCGGCGGAATGGCCATAGCCATAGGACTGATCATTGACGACGCGGTAGTCATTATCGAAAACATTTACCGCCATATCGGCCTCGGCGAGCCTGCGGGCGAAGCCGCTGAACTCGCCACGCAGGAACTCCTCGGCGCGGTCGTTGGTTCCACGGCCACAACGCTGGTCGTATTTCTGCCGCTAACTCTGCTGCAGGGCGTCGTCGGAGAATTTTTCAAAGCCCTCTGCCTCACGCTCGGTATTTCGGTTTTGCTCTCGCTCATCTACGCGCTGACGATCATTCCCCTTTTCTCGTTGAGTTTCCTGACGTCGAAGACCCATCGCCCCAGCTCTTCGAAGGTAATGAAGCCGGTGCTTGCCGGTTACGAAAGGGCCGTGCGCTGGTCCTTGGGGCACCGCCTGATCGTCGCCGTGATTGCCTTGAGCTGCGTCGTCGCGGCAGGCCTTCTCTACACGCATTTGGGCACCGGCTTTTTGCCCGAAATGGACGAAGGCGGCTACATCCTCGATTACCGCACTCCGCCCGGCACTTCCCTCGAGGAAACAAATAAAATCCTGCAAAAAATCGAGCAGCGCGTCGCCGCCATGCCGGAAACCCAGGCGTTTTCCCGCCGTACGGGCGCCGAGAACGGTTTGTACGTCACCGAGCAAAATACCGGCGACCTCACCGTGAAGCTGAAGCCGGCCTCCCAGCGCCGCGACATCAACGCCGTCATGGACGACCTCCGCGCGCAAATCGAGCATAATATCCCCGGCGTGAAAGTCGAGTTCTCGCAAATTCTTCAGGACATGCTCGGCGACTTGCAAGGCACTCGCGAGCCTGTGGAAGTGAAACTGTACGGCGATAATATCGACGAACTCGAAAAACTCGTCGGCCAGATTGCGCCCAAGCTCAAAGCCGTTCCCGGCCTGGTCGATTTCAAATCCATCGAGAAAGGCAATCCCGAAATCTTGTTTGATATCGACCAGGGCGCGGCCGGCCGTCTCGGAATGACGCCGGCGGACATCTCACAGCAAGTCAGTTCCGGCTTGCTGGGGGTCACGAAAACTGAATTGCGCGAATCGGACCGCACTGTTCCCATCCGCGTGCGCTTCCCCAACTCCTTCCGCATGAATTACAACGATATCCTCCAGTTCCCCATCCTCACGCCGTCAAAAAAGATCATCCCGCTTTCCTCGGTTGCGCGCATCACCCACGCTCAGGGGGAAAGCGCGCTCGAGCGCGAAAATCAGCGCTTGATGATCGCCATGACCGGGCAGCTCGAAAATCGTGACTTGGGCAGCGTCATGAACGACGTGAAGACCGTTATGAGCCATGTGCAGCTTCCCGTCGGCTACACCTACGAATTGGGCGGCCAATACGAAAGCCAGCAGGCTGCGTTTCACGACTTGCTGTTCGTGCTGTTTCTGGCCCTCGGCGCGATCTTCATCGTACTTGTCGTTCAATTCCGTTCCTTCGCGCCAGCCCTGATCATTATTTCGGCCGCGCCGCTGTCGCTCGTCGGCGTGTTCGCCATGCTCCTCGTAACTGGCACGGCGTTAAACGTCTCCTCATTCATGGGCATCATTCTCATGGTCGGTCTGGTCGTCAAAAACGGCATCATCCTCTTCGAATATGTCTACAAGCTTTGGGAAGAGGAAAAAATGCCGCTGTCCGAAGCCCTCGTCGAGGCCGGCAAAATCCGCATCCGCCCCATCTTGATGACCACGCTCGCCACGCTTTTCGGCCTCTTGCCGCTGGCGCTTGGCCTCGGTGCCGGAGCGGAATTGCAAAAACCGCTCGCGCTCGCCGTCATCGGCGGACTGCTGCTTTCCACATTCATCACCCTGCTGCTCATGCCCGTATTCTTTTCGTTGCTCCAAAAGAAATCCGAGGCGTAAAATAGCGCGCACCATGAGGCGGAAATTCATTGGGCGCGCGATCCGCTTTTCTCCCCGCAATTTTTCGCAAAACGTTCGCTGTCATTCCGAGGAGCAATGCCGACGAACCTGCCTGCCGCAGGCAGGGAATCTGCATTTTCCTCAGGCTTGCACGCGGCCCAAATATTTGTGGGATAGTGGCAGCCAACAATGAGGATGACAATGCGATTCGCACGCGCAATTTTTCTGCTCTTCGTAACGGCGGCGATTGCCGCTCCCGCGCACGCGCGGGAAAAACGAAAAATAATAATTGACCAGGACGCGCGCGGCCCCGCCACCACCGACGAACAATCCATCCTCGCCCTGATTCAATCCCCGCAAACCGACGTCCTCGGCATCACCGTCGTCACCGGCGACCAATGGCGCGACGAAGAAGTCGCCCACACCCTGCGCATGCTCGAAATCATCGGCCGCACGGATATTCCCGTCGTGCCCGGCGCGGTTTTCCCGCTCGACAACAGCAAGCAATTCATCGCCCGCTGGGAAACGCTCTACGGCAAAGTCGTCTATCAGGGCGCGTGGAACTGGCCTCCCGGCAAAACTCACGGCCCATACGAAATTCCGCCGCTCGTCGAAGGCGCGCCCACCACCAAGCCCGCCAACGAAGACGCCGCGCACTTCCTGATCCGCATGGTCCATCGCTATCCGCATCAAGTGACCATCGTCGCCGCCGGCCCGCTGACGGATCTTGCGCTTGCCATAACAATCGACCCGCATTTCGCCGCCCTCGCCAAGGAACTCGTCGTCATGGGCGGCAGCATCAATCCGCAAACCAACGACCCCGAATTTCGCCTCAGTCCGCGCCGCGAATTCAATTTCTGGATGGACCCGGAAGCCACCCACGCCGTTTTGCACGCGCACTGGGCGCGCATCATCGACACGCCCGTGGACATTTCCATCAAGACGCGCCTCACAAAAGAAATGCTCGCCGAAATCGGAGAGACGAAAACGCCCGTCGCCCAGTACGTCGCCAAATATGGCGACCCGGAATACATGTGGGACGAACTCGCCGCCATCGCCTGGCTTGATCCCTCCATCATCACCAGCACCGAAAAACTTTACCTCGATGTCTCCATAGACCACGGCGCAAGTTACGGCGACACCCTCGCCTGGCCCCCCGGCAACAATCCCGGCCTGGGCGAACATCTCGTCACCGTCAACGCCGACCTCGACACCGCCAAGTTCTACCGCGCCTTCATCGCCCTGATGACCCGCCCCACCCCAAAACCCTGACGTGGCACACCCTGTGCGCCTCCCGATACGTAATCCGCAGGTTCGTCGCTGTTCTTCCGGTTTTGTAGGGGCGGCTTTACGCCGCCCGTGGCCCAGGCTTCAGCCGGTGCGCTCTTGTAGGTGCGCTGCTTGTTTGCTCTGACATACGAAATTACTTCCAGGACGGTACACTAAAAACTCCACCCACTGTCATTCCGACGAGCAACCGCGAGGAGGAATCTGCATTTCCTTTACAGCTTGTTGAAAAAGTCCGAAAGTTCTGTGGGTCGCGGCTTTTCACCCTGAACGAAGTGAAGGGCAGCCGCGACATAACGCCGTACTTCGATGGTTCATTTCCTTTCGCGCGCTTTATCCGCGCGATGTACTCGCCTTCAACTCGCCACTCGCCACTGCATTAATTTTGCTGTTCCAAAAAGATGCTTGACATTCTGGTTACTACTATGCTACGGTACTTCCGTGGGCTTTGGCCCTCGGGATAAGCCGCGTGCCTCCCCGGGATTCACGGGAGCGCATAAGCTCCGCAGCAATTGGACTTATTACCAGATCGTCCCGGCAGGGTGCCGCGGACGATTTTTTGTTTCGCAGTCGTCGCGGCGGCGCCCTGTGTTGTTGTAGCTCAGGCATGCCCTGAGCGTAGCGAAGGGTCCCGACACTTTTGGCCGGGGCTGACCCGATGTTGTTGGACTTTGCCGCTGGCTCGTAGGGCGGCTCTTTAGACCCGCCCGCGCGTCGCGAATCGACCTGGCTAAAGCCGCGACTTTGCCGCGGTACAAAGGAAAAATTTCAGAAGGAGAGAAAAATTCATGTCGCCAAAAACCAGAAAATCCAAATCATCAATCCCCCTCGCGCCCGTCCCGAGAAAAATCTCCCCGCCCGACCGCGCCTCCGCCCTCGAACGCCACAGCCGCAAATGCGTCATCTGTCGCCACCGTGACTGCGACGCCATCGAAGCGGCTTTCCTCTACTGGCAGAGTCCGCACATCATCACTCGTAAATTCAAACTCCCTGACTGGCGCTCGATTTATCGTCACGCCCACGCCACCGGCCTCTATGAACAGCGCCGCCAGGATCTTCGTTCTCCTTTGGAAAAAATTATCGAACGTTCCGACGAAGTGGAAGTCCGCGCCTCGGACGTAATTCAAGCGATCCGCGCCTACGCGTGTCTCAACGACTCGGGCGAGTGGGTCGAGCCTGCCAGCCGCGTCATTCACTACTCCAGCGGCCCGCGCGGCATCGCCGCTCCCCCTCCCCAGTCGAACGCGGCGAAACCATGCGACGAAGTTGTCGAAGTTATTGAAGGCATGCCGCTCCCGGCCAACTCGTGCCGCCCTCAGAATTCCTCACCATCAATTTCCGGGAGAGTGTCGTGACAGCATTTCTAATCGACAATGCCGCGATTAGAATTGCTCCTAACTTATTGAAAACACAGGCGCGGCGATGATTCTAATCGACAATAAATCGCTATATCAAAATCGCGGCTCAAATCAAATAAACGTCCTCTTACGTCGCGCGTTCCACCACTACCGCCGTGCCGTACGCGAGGACTTCCGTGACTCCCTGCATCACTTCATTCGCATCGTAGCGCACGCCGATGATGGCGTTTCCGCCGCGCTCCGCGGCGTGCTCCATCAGCAATTCGAGCGCGTCCTCGCGCGTCTTTTCGCACATGTCCGTGAAGAGCGTGATATTTCCGCCCACGATCGTCTGCAACGACGCGCCGATATTTCCAAAAATGCTTCGCGAACGCACAATGATCCCGCGCACCAGCCCCAGAGTTCGCGCCACGCGATAGCCCGGAAGCTCGTACGCCGTCGTCACCATGCCCACATCCACTCTTCCGTTCACGTTTTTCTCCTCGCCGCGTATTTTCGCGGACACGAAACGAAACCCGCGCCAAATTCCTGCGCTACTGATTCAGCACGGGCACTTCCACACTGGAGGGATATTGCCTGGAACGATAAATCTTTTGCGTGGTCTTGATGTAATCGCTCGCCGACGCCTTAAAAATATTCGGCACGAATTTCTGCGGGTTGCGGTCGATGATCGGGAACCACGTGCTTTGCACCTGCACCATGATGCGATGCCCCGTCAGGAAGCAATGATCGTTCGTGTGCAGGTCAATCGTGTACGGCGTCACTTGATTCGGCACGATTGCTTCCGGTTTCTCGAAGCTATCGCGGAAGCGCCCGCGGAAAACTTCATCCGCGATCATCAGCTCATAGCCGCCCATGGAAGGTTCGGCCGTGTAGTTCTCGGGATACACGTCGATCAGCTTGGCCACCCAGTCGCTGTCGCTGCCCGTCGTCGAAGCGTAAAGATGCGCCACAATATCGCCCGCGACGCAAACATCATGATCCAGCGCGCCCGTCGACCAGCTCACCGTGTCCGGACGCGAATCGACGAAGCGCTGATCCTGCACCAGCCATGTGTACCAATGGCTGCCCGGTCCGTACGTTTCCTCGATGGGACGATGGCGGTAGGGCACCGGATGCGCGGGATCGGAAATGTAGCTGTCGAACGCTTTCACTCCGGTTTGCCGCGGCGGATCAAATGACAGCCCGCCACCGCTTCGGAAATAAAGTTTTTTCGCGGTCACGTTTGTTTTGGGCGGCCACGCGTCAAACGGCACCCATTTATTCGAGCCTGTCTGGAACGTCAGCGCCTTCTGAAAAGGCAGGCTGCCTTTTCCTTTCAGCCAGTACGCGAACCATTTCGCCTGCACATTCGCGCGAAAATATTTGGCGGTCGCGCTGCCGAACTGCACGCGGCCCAGGCTGCTTCCATCGCCGTGCGACCATCCGCCGTGATTCCACGGCCCCACAACCAAATAGTTCAAATGATTCGTGTCGTGCTTTTCGAGCGTTTCGTAAATTTTCACCGGGCCGTAGAAATCCTCCTGATCCCACCAGCCCGCGACGTTCAGGTCCGGCACCGTCAAGCGCATATTTTTCAGATACGGGTAGAAGGCTTGCTTCCGCCAGAAGCTGTCGTAGTTCGGATGATTGACGAAATCTTCCCACGTGGGAAGTTGCCCGTGCAGGTAATTGCGATCCACATTTCCGAGGGGTCCCAGCGCCAGATACCATTCGAAGGTGTCGTATTTGTCGAAGTGGAAAATGAAGTTCGTTTTCCCCGTTTCCATCATGGCCGCATACTCGAAGCCATAGCTCAGCCGGAACGCGCCATTGTGATGAAAATCGTCTCCGAGAAACATATCCGCGGGAGACGCTTGCTCGGAAACAGCCTTGAGCGCGGGATGCGGTTCAAGCAGCGCCATGGTCGTGAGCCAGCCGCCATAGGAAATCCCGAGCAGTCCCGCGCGGCCATTATTATTTGGCACATTCTTAACGAGCCAGTCGATTGTGTCGTAGGTGTCCGTACCTTCATCGATGGATTTCGGGTCGTGCCGGTCGCGCGGCGGGCGCTGCATCACGAATTTCCCCTCCGATTTGTACCGCCCGCGAATATCCTGCATCACGAAAATATAGCCGTCCGGAATCATCTCCTGATAGATGTTGAAAATCCTGCTGTAACCCTTCGCGTCGTCGTTGGTTCCATAGGGCGTGCGCGTGATCAGGAACGGGAGCGGGCCGTTCGAATTTTTGGGCACATAAATTTCCGTATGCAAATGAACGCCGTCGCGCATGGGGATCATCACGTCCATCTTGGTGAAAAGCTGGCTCACATCGAGCAAGCTCGATTGCGTGCGCGCCGCTCGCGCGTGTTGCGGAGCCACGCACAGCGCGACCAGAGCCGCCGCGAAACACAAAATTACTATCAGTTTTGCCGGTTTCATATCGCGCATCCCGTCCTTGCCGCCGAGATTATCACAAAGCGATTCATGTTACCGCGACGCGCGCTTCGCATCATCTTGCGAACTTCCCGCGGTGATTTTCGATTCGCGCTCGGATTCCTCTTCGGCTTTCCGCAACAAAGCTCCGCGATTCCGCCGCAAGTCGCGGCCATCGCGCACCTTCGGATACGGAACTTTCGCGCCCATCAGTCCTTTCCACAAAATGCGATTGAACTGTGCCGAATTAATATGATCTTCGATGCTGAAATCGAATCCTCGCGTCTTCGCGGCCCAATACGCGGCATCGTGGCGTGGTTTCGCGAACGCGGAAAGCTCTTCCGGCGATGCGGCGTTTGTCACTCCCGCATTTGCCGCCGAGGCCGCTTGAGGCAGCGGCAATTTCGTGGTGCGCAAAATTTGCGGAACGATCGCCGTGTAACTCCACGGGCGCGCTTTCGTGGTGAACACATCCGCCATCGGGTCGAGCACGTCATCGTTGATTCCCATCGGCCCCATGCCGAGAATTTCCTCGATGGTGCGGAGCATGTTGACGGTGGTGTAGTGAGTGGAAATCACGGCACCCTGCTTCACGTACGCTCCCGCGATCAACGCGACGCTGCGATGCGCATCCACGTGATCCGGGCCGTTCTGCGCGTCGTCTTCCACGATGAAAATCACGGTGCTGCTGGCGAACGGACTCTTCGCAACCTGCTCGATCAATTTGCCGATCGCGTAATCGTTGTCCGCCATTTCCGTTTCCACGGTGCCCGTTCCGTCGATGGCGCCGGCGAATTCGCCAAAATGATCGCGTCCCAGCCGCACCAGCTCGAGATTCGGCAGGTTGCCGCCGGCGACATAGCCCTGAAATTCGCGACGCCATTCCGTGTAGCGCCAGTAATCGGGAAATTTCAAATCGAAGCCGCGGAAATAAGGATCGGTAATTTTCATCAGCGCCGGCTTGTCCGCAAATGCCACCTGCGTCTTCGACGCGTATGGATCGCGAAGCAGCGGAATCGGATCACCCTTGCCGGACCGCGCGGCATAGCGCTCGAGGTCCAGGAAAAAACCGTAATTGCGCAGCGTCAATTTCGCGCGCAGGGCCGCGTCCCACAAATAACCGGTCCCGGCATCGCCTCCAGGGCCGTCGGGCGCGTCCAGATCCGCCGTTCCCGGCAAAAGGTCTTTGTCGTTCGGGGTTTTGGGGTTGGCGGCGCGGCGGTCGGCGAGCGTCGCGAATCCCACGTTGATGTTGCGGTTGTCGCCTTCAAAGTCATACGTCATGCCGCGGCCCGCGTAGTTGATGGGATAAATATTTTCGACCATTTGCGATGCGCGCGCCGCCGTGGACCAATTCCAGCCCTCGCCGCTGACGTCTCCGCTGCAATAAAAATTATCGAGATCCACAAATTGTTGCGCGAGCCGATGATGATTCGGGCTGATCGGCTGCGGGAGCATCGTCAAATGCGGATCGCCGTTGCCTTCGGGCAAGTCGCCGAGCACCTGATCGTAGGTGCGATTTTCCTTGATGATGTAGATCACATGCTTGATGTGCGCTCGCAAAAACGCCATCTTCCGATTGTCGGCCGCGTGCTGGGCATCGCTCACGTAATGATCGTTCGCCGCCACCTGCTTGGTGAGGGACGCGAGTTCTTTTTTTTGCGGAGTGGGAATCACCTCAAATCCGCCCTTGTTGAGTTGCAGAATGTACTCGTTTTGCGCGCGGCAGTTGTTGAGAGCTTTGTGAGCAGTCGAAGGCGTGTTGCGGCAACCTGCGGCATTCGGTCCGGGAATGCTTTTGCTGGTGACCACGTACAGCGTCTTTCCATCGCGGCTTGCGCTCACGGAACTGGGATACCACCCCGTGGGAATCAGCCCGGTTACCGCGTTTTTAACGGGCGTCAAAGTCAGATCGCTGCCGATTCCGTACAGGTTTATAACCGCAATCGAATTCGCTCCGCCGTTGGTCACATAAAGCTCTTTCTCATCCGGCGAAAGAGCCAAGCTGTTCGGATTGCTTCCCATCAGCCGCGCCGGATTCGAGAAAGTCGCTCGCGGCGCCGTGGTGCTGATTCTCCCAAGCAAGTCATTCCCATTCGTACGAATCACCACCACCATGTCATCGCTCGGCAGCGCCGCGTACAAATAATTTTGCTCGCGGTCCAAAATCATCTTCGTCGGCTCGCCGGGGACCGCAATCCGCGCTTTGACCTTCGGCTCGCCGGAGATATCCAGCACCACAATCTGCCGGTCGCGCGGACTCGATACATACGCCGTGTCGTTTCCCTTTATCACAATCCAGAAGGGGAATTCCCCGCCGGGCATTCCCGCTTGTTGCGGGTTAATTTTTCCGGGGCGCAAGTCAAGTTCCGCAATCTTTTTCCGCGCCGCAAGATCGATCATGCTTACGGAATCGTTTTCAAAATTCGCAACGAGCAATCGCTTTCCGTCCGCCGTGACGGCCACACCGGCGGCCTCGGGTTTCACATGGATCCCCAATCCTTTGCCATGCTTCAACGCGATGGGCGAACCTGTTTCCGCCCAGCGCCCATTCCGGCTGGCGAAAGTGTGCACATTGTCGTCGACGCCGCCCGAAACGTAAAACTGCGCGCCATCGGGGTTCCACGCGATGCCGTCAAACGTGTTCGGCACTTGAAGCACCTGCAACTTTCGCGGTTGCTGCTGGGAAATGTCGAAAATGAAAACGTATTCGTTCGAATCTTTCTTGATCTTGTGGCCGGAGGCATTGTCCATGCGGTTGTATCCGCTCGTGAGCACAAGCAGCGTCGTTCCGTCGGGACTCACGGCGGTGGTCACGGGCTGTCCGGCCACGAAGGAGGGCAGGCCGGGCAAATCCGGATTGAGCGGCACAAAAAACGCGCCCGGCGCGGCCATGGGAGTGATGGTCATTCCGGTGGGGAGCACTTGGCGGCTTTCGAGCGACGGGATTTGCGGCACGTTCACGCGAGGCTGCCGCCGCCGGACACCATAGTGCATGCCAAAATAAATCGCCAAAGCAACGCAAACGACCAAAACTAAAATGCCGAGTCCACGCCGGCTGCCCATATTTCCTCCTGGTCTCCTTCTGAGCCTGTGTGTCGACTCACAACGACGGACCTCAGCGGCTGAAAGCCGCATTGATTTCGGGGCGTTTGCGGCACGGCTGAACAGTTTACGGAAAAAGTGCTCTTGGCTGTCATTTCTGCCGCTGCGAGGGAACCACGGTTCACAAAGCCCCAAGGAAAAAGCAGATTCCTCCTCGCAGTTGCTCGTCGGAATGACAACGAGTAGAGTTTTTCAGCAAGCTGTGAAGCCGTGCCCCGACAAAACCGAGGTTACCACACGGACTCTTCTGGCCCACCCGCAAGCGAGCGACATTTTGGCACAACTTCCGCCGCCGCGCCTTTATCGTTTTTCGCGCGCCGAGTTTTTTTGTATACCGCCAGGAATACAATCTCGAAAGCAGGTGCGGCCAGCCGTTCTGCCGTGGACATCGTTTGTTGGGTGGGGATATACTCCCGATTCATTCGAAACGGGACGGATTCCGATTGTCACTGCATGCGCGCCGGTGTGGAACTTTTTCAGCGCGCTCGCGTATCAGACAGGGAAGTCCCGCAAAGGAGAATCATCGATGAGGAAGGCAGTCATAGCCCTGTGTGTCTTTGTACTGGCGGCGGTGTGTTACGCGCAGCCGGCGTCCGCGCCTCTGCTATTGCAGCAACCGGCGTCCGCGCCTCTGCTATTGCAGCAACCGGCGATCAGCAAGACGCAGATCGTTTTCGTTTACGGCGGTGAATTGTGGAGCGTGAGCCGGAACGGCGGCGACGCGATTCGGCTGACGACGGGAA